>OOCQ01000988.1_pt1 | contig 20062 bp, 15 predicted proteins | sample 1671121 | NCBI WGS metagenome assembly OOCQ01 (sample SAMN06348124, study PRJEB24527) | human gut metagenome | biome: human gut; feature: ankylosing spondylitis patient; material: feces | host: Homo sapiens | place: China | collected 2015-10 | reverse complement strand
CCTCAAAATAGTGATAAACTGCAGAAAAACAAGGTTTTCGGACGGTCTGGGGGGGGTACTCACGGGAGCCGAGGAAGGACTCCTTCATCCAGGTTGGACCAGAATCAAGGAAGGAGGAGTGAGTGATGAAGAACAATAAGAAAGCTTTAACCGCAACGAAAGTTGGCGAGGGAGCAGACGCTGTAATTCCAGATGATATCAAGCCGCTGGAATTCATACAGAAAGTTTACAAGCTGCTGAAAGAATGGGGCGGTCAGGACGACAAAAGAGGTTTCCTGCTGATAGCCACGTGCGACAGTCAGGACAAAGGCTGCGACAGCGGACTGATATCGGGTTGCTGCGGTGACGATGAAGTGCTCGCCAAGATGATGTGCGGAGCCTTGGAGAACGACAAGGGGCTTCAGAAGATGGTAATTGGCGCTTGCAAGTTGAGAGAGCAAGCCAATCAGTAACAATAATTAAACTAGTAAATTATGAACGATCAGAATACAGATGCAGCAAAGAAGGCTGCTGAATTGAACGAGGAGAGAATGCACCCTATCTTTGATGAGTGCGAGGTTAACGACTTCGGCGTGACAAAGCGCGAACACATGCTCAGCATGAACGGCATGTACATTGCCGGCATTACCGACGCCCAGCTGAAGGAGATGCACGAGAAGCTCACGGAGCTTCTCACCGGGGAGAAGCCACGCAAGTACTTCTATGCAGAGGCTTCCATTCCTCTTAAGACCGGTAATGTACTTTGCAAGAAGGACTTCGTGGTAGAGACGGATGGAGACAAGTTCCCGCTGGCGGATGCCCTTATTCGTTCTCGTGCGTTCTTCGAGAATTCCGAATATAAGGAGGATCTCGATTTCAAGAACGCTCACATCTGCTGCTGTCTCGAGATCAGCAAGGAGGATTACGAGGCATTCCGGGAGTATCGCAAGAAATAAGATTTTTTGGTTAATTTCATAAAACGATGTTTTTAGTAATAATTCTCATTTATTAGGAAACACATAAATAATTGATGAGACAGAAAGGCGGCGGCTCGTGAGGGTAGCCGCTTTTTTCTCCCAAGAAAATTTGGTTTTTCGGAAAAAGCGGTGTATCTTTGCACCCGAGAAGTAATAACGTTGTAACTATTAAAACTATTGAGATTATGCTAGATACTTTCTTTGGCTTCGTGCAGTTCGTGTCGTTCGTGATTGCGCTTGTTCTTGGACCGTTTATTGTCGGATCAAGGATGTTCGCAAAATGGCTTGTTTATCTGACCTTATGTACCATATTTACTCCTTTGTTTGGAATACTTATATACGTAAAGTTCTTCAGGTACTAGTCCTTTGCCATATGCTCGCCTGTTATTATATTTGCATTGATAATTAGTAACGAATATGATAACAGACAGTCTTATCAAGAAGAAATTTGTTCATGAGACGCTGCAAGAAGGCATCTTGCAGATATACTCAACGCAGGAAAACGTGGTGCGCAACAACTACCATCGTCGTACAGGCAGGTTGCTCACCACGCTTTCCGCACACTCGTTTGATAGCCAGATATCAGGCGAGAACCGCACCATCTTCGTGCGAATCCTTCCTTATCTCCGTTTCCTGGATATGCAGTACCGCCAGCGCAACGACCGCATCAGCAAGTTCAAGCGCAGGAACCTTGCACTCTACAACCGTGTGGTATGGGGCGTGCTCTATCACGAGACGTTCCCTAAGCTCCGTTATGGCTTCACGGATGAGATACGCCAAGGCATCCGTCAGGAACTGGAAAAGTCACTCAACCCTCAAAAATCATAAGTTATGGCAAGTAAACATTTAACGGAAGACGAAATTCGCTACACCGTCGATGTGAAGACGGCAGCAGCCCAAAAGGAAATATACCGGCTGGAGCAGCAGAGCAAGAAGCTGCGCTCCGAGAACAAGGCACGACTCAGCCAGATGATTCAGCTGGAGGCAGCTGGCAAGAAAGAGACTGATACCTACAAGAACCTCAAGAAGCAATATACCGAGACTGGTAAGGAAATTCGCAACCTTACCTCTCAGATAGGTGAGCAGACCAGTAAACTCAATGTGCTTGATATGACTATGAGTCAATTGAAGAAGCAGCAGAAAAGTTTGCAGAAGGAATTTGAAAATACCTCAAAAACGCTCAACCCAGAACTTTATGATATATTGGAGCAAAAGTTGCAAGAGGTAAGCAGTAGAATGGCTGAATTGAAACAGAACGCTAAAAGTTTTGGTGAACTTGCGGCTAGCGACCAAGCTAACGGAATGCTATATGGTAACATGATGACCAAGGCAGCAGAACTCTTTGGTAGTTACGCACAAGGTTTCAAAGATTCCGTCAAAGAACTTATTGATGGTGGCTTGGAGATGGCAGAAACCGCCGATGGTGTGACCAAGGCCTTCAAGGATATGGATCAGCCTGACCTCTTGGAGAATCTTCGCAAGGCAACCAAGAACACTGTCAATGATGTGCAGTTGATGACCGCAGCCGTGCAAGCCAAGGACTTCCGCATACCACTCGAAGACCTCGGTAAGTACTTGCAGTTTGCCCAACTGAAGGCACAACAGACAGGTCAGTCGGTAGATTACATGACCAACAGCATCGTGACTGGTTTGGGTCGCAAGTCCCCATTGATTCTTGACAACCTGGGAATATCCGCAGCCGAGATTTCAGAAAAGACCAAGGAGACAGGAGACTTTATGAAAGCCGTGGCAGAAATCGTCGACAACCAGCTTGCCGAGGCAGGAGAAACATATATCAGTGCAGCCGACCGTGCGGCGCAAAAGACCGTGGAACTTGAAAATGCACAGAAAGCATTGGGCGATGAGTTGCTGCCCATCAAGGAGGCATGGGATGACGCATACGCAGATATGCAGCTGAACACCATCAGTCTCATCTCTTGGATGGTTAAGCATCAAGGTGTGGTCAAGACCTTGGGTGTCATGTTCACCGCCTTCACCGTGATAGCCATTGCCACCAGCAACGCCATCAAGTCGAACATCATCGTGACCAAGGGTGCAGCTGCCGCACAGCAGATGTGGAATGTGACTTGTGCTACCGGAACCGGACTCCTGAAGTTGCTTCAGGCAGGCTTCTACCTGCTTACGGGCAGGGTGACACTCGCCAAGAATGCCTGGACCGCCATGAATGCAACGATGAAGGCAAGCGTCTTCGGGCTGATTGCTACAGGTGTAGTACTCCTCGCCATGAAACTATGGGAGATGAAGAAGGCAGCCGATGCGGCAGCTCAGTCGCAGAAGGCACTCAATGCCATCAAGGCAGAAGCACAGAAGCAGGTAGTGGAGGAGAAACTGAAACTGGAAAACCTGATCAAGGTGGCCAATGACGAAAAGCTCTCCATGGACGAGAGACGCAAGGCCGTGGAGGCGCTTAACAAGATAGTTCCTCACTATAATGCCACCATCGACAAGACCACCAAGAAATTCAAGGCATCGGATAAGGCACTGAAGGCTTACATCAACAGCCTGGTAAGGCTCTACGAGGTGCAGGGTGCCAAAAAGCAGATCCAGGAACTCGCCGAGCAGCGTGCAGACCTTACCATTAAACTCAGCAAGGCGAAGAAACGTCTGGCAGATGCCAATAATGCCCGCGGCTTCCAATATACCACATCATGGGGCACTACCGGAAACACGCAGGTGGATGCCGTCTCTCGTTTCAAGTCAGAAGTAGAATCACTTACCGAAGGAATCAAGCAGCTTGACAAGCAGATTGGCATCATCGGTAACGCCTACGGTGAAGACATCATGCATCAGACCGTGAAGGAAGCTTCAGAACCCGAGGTTTCTGATAGCGACATCGGTGGCAAGGGCGGCGGAAAAACGGGCGGCGGTCATACCACCGGAACATCTACAGCCCCAAACCCTGATGATATTGCATCGAAAAAGTTTTCAGAAAACCGACAGGCTGATATCGATGCCGCCAACCAGGATTACCAGCAGGACGTGAACAACTGGAACATGGCTCTCGCCCAGAAGCAGACCACTCAGGAGAAGTACGACCTCGCCATGCAGGCACTGAAAACCCAGCATACCGCCAATATCCTCGCCATCGAGACCTCCTACAGCGAGCAGTCGCAGAACATCGATATCAAGGATGCCGGGAAGAAGAAATCACTCCTGGATAAACAGCTGGATAACCAGCGCAAGGCAGAGCAGGCTCATTTCGACCAGCAGGTGGCAACCGAACAGGCTTACCAGGATGCACTTTCCAAGGTGATGGAGCAGGGCGAGACAGAGCAGGAACTGACCCTGGAGCAGCAGCGCGACCAGAAACTGGAAGTGCTGAAGGGATATTACCAGGCAGCCCTCGACCTTGCCAAGCAGAACGGAGAGGACACCGTGCAGGTAGAGAAGGCATACAAGGATGCCCAGAAGCAGATAGAAAAGGAATACACCGCCAAGCATAAAGAGCAGCTTGATCAGCAAGACGACAAGAAGAAGCAGGCAAGGCAGGCTCTCGGCTTCGACCAGCAGAGCGAATACGACCAGCAGCTACAGCAGCTGAAGCAGGCACTCGATAACCAGTATATCACCCAGGAGGAATACGAGAAGAAGGTGCAGCAGATGAAGAAGGAATCCTTCATGAAGCAGGCGCAGTATTACACAGAACTCTTCAGTAATGCCGTGGGTGCATTGCAGAATGCCGAGATGGCAAACGTGGATGCCAAGTATGATGCCGAAATCAAGGCAGCCGAGGGTAACACCGCCCTTCAGGAAAAGTTGGAGAAAAAGAAAGCCAACGAGAAGCTGAAGATACAGAAGAAGTATGCCGACGTGAACTTCGCCATGCAGGCAGCTCAGATCATCTCGAATACTGCCACCTCCATCATGAAGGCATACAGCGAGATGGGTCCGATAGCCGGAAGCGTAGCCGCAGCCCTGATGGGCGTGACGGGTGCAGCTCAGCTTGCCGTGGCCAATGCTGAGCGACAGAAGGTGAAGCGAATGACCCTTAACGGAAGCAGCGGAAGTTCTTCTGCTTCCACCTCCAGAGTGGCAAGCGGCCGAGAGAGTGGAGGACGCATCGACGTGGAGCGTGAGCAGGACGGCAAGCACTTCAATGCCGAATTCTCGCCTGGCAAGCGTGGGTACATCGATAAGCCTACCGTCATCGTGGGCGAGGGGCCTAGAGGCAAGAGCAAAGAGTGGGTGGCATCGAATGCAGCCCTGGAGAACCCGACCATCGCCCCGCTCATCAGTCTGATGGATGCAGCCCAGCGTGCCGGACAGATAAGAACCTTCGATATGAGCAAGTATCTGATGGCCATGCAGGGCAGGGCGCTGGGTGGAAGTATTGAGCAGGGACCTGCTCCGTACCTGCTCAATACCCGCTCCGTGCCAAGTCTTAGCGGGGCTGATTCCTACGTCGCGACGCAGGAATCCCCACATCGCGACGCGGGAATTGCCGCGTCCGGACGCAGTAATGACGAGCTCCTGGCACTGGTCAGGGAGCTTCGTGACAACGGAGTCCGCGCCTACGTGGCGCTTACTGATCTCGATGCCAAGCAGGAACAGAGAAACCAGGCAAGGAAGTTTGCCAAGAAATAAAATCTTCAGAACATGAAAATAACGAATCTTGATAAAGGAAAGGCCTACCAGCTTGGCGAATCTGCCAAGCTGGAGGTGGAACGCACCAACCCGTTCTTCAATGACTACGGGGAGAGCACTTCTCCTCTGGATATTCCGGCAAGCGACTACAACCGCATGATACTGGGATACCCCGACACCTTTGGCTTGAGAGAAAAGATGGTGGCCACGAATGTGAGCATTGAGGATGGAGAATATTTCGCCCAATGCAGACAAATCATCCTCTCGGCGCAGCACAAGGGAAATATCTCTTCCTCGTTCTACATCAATGACGGGTCCTTCTACTCGAAGATACAGAACGTGAAGCTGAAGAGCATCTTCAAGGACGAGATGATACCGGGGTGCAGCACCATCGACAAGTGTATCGACTTCTGCCGGTCGCTCATCGGTGGCAGAAACGAGAACTACGATATCTTCCCCGTACTGCTTACCGATGATTCCGGCAAGGATACGGGCTACAACTACAAGATACTGAATGCCTGGGGCGACATCAAGCAGCTGAAGGATGCCAAGTACTGGAGGTTCAAGGATGCCGGAGGCTACGAATACGTAGATGCACCATGGGCGTGGGATTTCTGCCTGTATAACAAGAGCGATGCCATGTTTCAGGGCGAGGCTAGCAGAACCGAGTATGTGAACGAGATACCGGTGAGCCTATCCAGGGGTTACTACATTTCCCCGTTTATCCGTGCCAACTACGTGCTCAAGCGTGTATTCGCCTATTTCGGCTACGAGCTGAAGGAAAATTTCTTCACCCGCACAGAACCCTTCAGCAAGATGGTTCTGGTGAACAACGTGATAGACGTGATGGTGAACGGGCATATCCGCATCGAGGATCTCCTTCCCGATGTGTCGGTATCTGATTTCCTCTCGGTTTTTCGGAAAAAGTTCCTCTGTGAATTCGTTTCAGACGAGGGAACCCATACCGCCGATATCATCTTTCTCCGTGAAGTGGTGGATAGTGCGCCCGTGGCAGATCTCACCCGACAGATGACCGAGGAACCCACCTTATCTTATAAGATGGCATCTGATTACAAGCGTGTGGTGCTGCGGGCGAAGCATCAGGCAGACAGCGATGCCGAGGATAGCTACGACGACCTGAAGGATATGCTGGCCAAGAATTCGGGTGCCTACTTCGACAAGGTGGATGGATGCTTCTACAAGGACGGATATTCGGGCAACTATCATGTAAAATCGAAGATAGGCGAGGGTTCGCAGAGCTACGATACCGGTGAGGATGATACCGACACCCTGGATGTGGAGATTCCGGAAATGATTCCGGAAACGAGAACTCTTCAGTACAGGCAGTCGGCAAACGATGAGACTATCACCAGGGATATGGGCAGATACCTCTATATAGGCAGCTATGCCACACTTAACTCATCGATGAAGGTGGCCACGGAAGATAACTCCGAGAGCGAGGAAGAGGCAGTTACTACTCCGGTGATGCTGGCTTTTCCTTATGTTTCAACCGACGGCATGCCATGTGGTACCGTCACGGCTTATGATATTCATTATGAGTACGACAACCGGTTTGGTCCGCCATCTCACGCTTCCGAGGAGAAACTCTATCGAAGAATATTTGATTACGCGCTGGTGTATAACGGAGACGATGGTATCTTCGAGAAGTTCTACCGCCAGTATGACCTTCTCTTGAGGAACTCACTCCAGGAACTCAAGGTGAAGTTGCTGCTCACCCAGTCGCAGAAGCAGAACCTGGCATCCTATGCCAAGGTGGTGATCCGTGGCGTGAGCTTCTTCTTCAACAAGCTGAAGTTTACCCTCGGAGGAAAAAGCGAACCAGCGGAAAGCGAACTGAGAACCATCGCCCTGACTACCCCTATACATGAAGCTTCGCGGATGATAGATGTGATGCCAGCCATGAGCTGTAGATACAAATGGGTTGGCCATGAAGAAACGGTGGAGGTTTCGGAGAGTGCGTACAACAACTCGGGCGACGATAAAGACCGCACCTTCAAGATTATCTATCCTCCTCTTCCTTCAGCTGAGTATGTGGGGCAGAAATATGGCCTTCAGAAGTCTTACGTCAGTCAGAAGACCCGACATGCGACAATGTTCCGTCACTCCAAATGGGTGTACCATTGTACCACGGCGTGGCTGGAGTGTGTGGAGATATAGAGGACTTTCAGTCCTTTGTTTTATGCCTGTATTGTCTTAATTTTGCAGTAAAACAAGATTAAGATGATACAGGTATTATTATATCCAGACGCACTGAGCATGGTAGGCTCCATGAATGCCTTCGAGATATACAACAGCTCGAAGACAGACGTGGTATTTGTGCTCAAATATAATGGTGCATCCGAGAACATCGTGCAGCATACCTACTCGCCGAACGGCAAGGGGAGGGTGACGGTAGATGTTAAGGATATCATCCTCCCTTTGCTCAGCTTGCAGGTAAAGGACGAAAGCACCCCGTACAAACAACCCGACATCAAGAAGAATTTCGTAGCGAAAGTCTATGAAGTAGGGCATGAATCAGAGGCAAAGGTCATTAATTTCGGTGTAATCCGTGCCGGAGTGGATAGACTCTCCGATTCTGCCGACAACTTCCTGAAGTCGAATTTTCTTACCTGGCAGCCGCAGGTGAAGGCCGTAACCTACTACTCTCCGGAATTCCTCACCTATTACGCGGTGGAAGACTGTGAGATGATGTGCAAGGCCTATCTCTGGAACGGGACAGGATATACCGAGAAGACGGTGCAGCTCGCCCTGCTGGAGGCTGGAAACGTATATACGGTTCCGGTGCAGTATGCCATCATCGCAAAGGCTATAGGTGGCGATATCCTGCCATCCTACTATGATGTATGGGTAGAACGGGAAGATGGCGACCGTCTTACTTACATTCAACGCTACTATGCCGGAGACATGAAGAGCGAAGAGGAAGAATGGTTTCTTTTCGAGAACTCTCTTGGCGGCATCGACTGCTTCAGGGCTTATGGCAACAGCGAAAATACAGCCGAGCATACACATAACGTAGCAGAGATCGAGGATGATTCTGAGGAATACCGTGTAGATACTACCCGAAAATTCAAGAAGAATACGGGATTCCTGGACAAGAAAGAGCGGCAATGGCTGCTCGATTTCTTCCCTAGCCTGGGCAAATATGTATATCAGGGCACTTCACTGAGAAAAATTACTGTGATAGAGAGTGACGTGAACTATGAGGCGAAGGAGCTTCCCTCCAATTACAGTTTCACATACAGATACTCAGACGCAAGACCCTATCTGAACCTATCGAGAGTCAGGGAGGGCAGTTTCAGGCAGATGGATATCCACCTGCCGGATCTGGGAAATTTTACTATCGCCCCGCGCTTAGTTGAATGTTCCAGACTTACGCTTAGCGGCGGGGCTTTATTCCCGGTACAGAATCCTTATTCCGAGGAATGGGGAGTAACCACGCTCTCGGCCATCCTCACTCAGCTGGTGGGAGACTTGTCGGATTCCTACAACGGCGGAGGAGGCATTGGGCACAAGCACAGCAACATCGAACTGCTTGAGGCGCTCTCTGAATACAACCAGTATCTCACCTACCGTGGAGAGAAGCTGAAGGCAGGAACTGCCGATGAAGCCGATGATTTTTCAGAAAATGGCAAGGCTAGCCGGAAGATCCTGCGCAAGGATATCGAGGATGTGGCCAGGGGTCTCATTACCTTCGCAAAAGGTGCAAAGTTCGGAGATTTCGTATCGGGCATGACTGATGGCAAAGGGGCACTGATAGATGGAAAGGGCAACGCCGAGGTAGAGTCGATTACCGTACGCTCGTACATGAAGGTGATGGAGCTGATAGTGAACCGCCTGAGTGCGCTGGAAGGCGACCAGCTGTTCACAGAGAGTGACATTATCGAAAAGGTGAGCTATCTGGGCGATAACTGCTACGGCTTGAAACTCCGCTCTAAATATAAAGGCTACTTCACGGCACAGCATGTTAACAACGTACTCAAAGGTATCGTCAACAATATCGCCGCTGCTGCGATAGAAGGGAGCGAAGTTTCCTATTACACCTCATGGATGAGAGTGAACAGCGTGAACACTGTGACTAACTATATAGAGGTGTCTCTGTATCCAGACAACGAGGTTCCCGCCGGAAAGAATTTTCCTCCATGCGAGTTAATGAACATCGCAAGATGGGGAAACCAGACGGATGAGAGCCTTCAGCAATGTTTCTATCTATCGAGTTCTGAAGGCAGAATCGTGAAGCTTACGGGAGTAACCAAGCCTATCCTGGAGAACTGGAACTATGGCATGGTGTTCGGAGATATGCCATCCTTCCTGAAGGAACTGAAACTGCCGTTGGTGAAGGGACGGGATTACATGTATGCAGCCGGCATCATTACGCAAGACTTCATCCAGATAGACTATCAGGGCAAGCCTGTGGTTACTTATGTAGATAGAGGTCCGTGGAGTAAGACTGCCAAGTATTACTGCGCTGCTCTCAACGAGGAGACCGGAAAATACGAAACTTCTGATGTATGGTTTACGGGCTGTAAATGGAGATGCCAGAAGACGGGAACCCATACGGAACCTAGATGGAACAACACCGACTGGGCGATGATAGAAGGCAACCCTACCTTTGAAGTTAACTTCGAGGAGATGGAGACCCTGTATGATTTTGACAACTTTTCCGCACCCCTCACCGTCGTGGCAACCTTATACGGGCAGAATATTACGGATGATATCCTCGATAGGGACGTGGCGTGGACTCGATATACGGAAAACGCTGCGGGAGTCCAGCGGGTGGCATCGGATAATGTATGGGCAGAACAGCGTGGAAATGCCGGAAAATCCATCGTCATCGTCAAGAGTGATCTGGGCATAGACAGCGAGGGAGTTCCCAAAAAGATAGTATTCACTGCCACCGTCACCCTGCGTGACGGCATGGGAAGGGAGAAAGACCAGCAATCCGCTTCTGTGGATATTAATTAATATATATATATTAAGGTATGAAAACAAAAAGATTAGATTTTAATTTTCGACCGTTGAAGTTCAGCAAGTCTATATCGCTGGTGGGTACCACTCCAGGCATACAGACTTATGATGCCGAGACGGGCGAGTACAGTCCGGACTATACCACGGTTCCGGTGGTCGTGCAGCCGAGCCTGAGTGCCATCGATCCGGACGAGGTGATGCTTAGCGGACCTATCAACGCCCAGCTTACCAACATTACCTGGACGGAGATTGAGGCAGGCGTAAAGAAGACCATCGACACGACCAACACTCAGTATGGACTCACGATGACGGGTGATGATGCGGGCAGAGTCGTAGTGAACCGCAATGCGACTCCGGGTTCACCGATTACGCTTCAGTTTGATGCCGACTTCATCGACCCACGTACAGAGCAGGTGACTCATTTTACAATGACTTACCCAATCAAGTGCAAGAATGCCACGCTCTGCCAGCCGGTTGTGCTGCTCGATGCGTCTGACGTGAGCTTCTACAATCCGCTCAGAGACCAGGCAGAGCAGACCATCAACGCTTCCCTGCTTGTGGGTTCCGTTACGGCACAGGCCGATAAGTGTGCCTTTATCTGGGAGGTGCTGAGAGATAGTGGTGCATTTACAAAATGGGGCAGCAACGAGCTGGACCTGGAGGCTTCCGTGAGCGAGGATGGCGCATCCTTCACGGTAGATCGCTCACTGATGGGCGAGAAGATTGTTATCAGATGCAGGGCTAAGTACAGCAGCAGCGGCAATCCAGCCAGCGTACCGCTGAAGGACTCTGCTCCTGCAAAGATTGTTTCCATCGTTCGACGAATCCCGAAGTTCGAGTATGACTGGGCAGATGTGCCGATTAATCTTCCTGGAGGGCAGAAGACGGTATTACCTCGTACCATCATTACTGACAAGACAGGTGTTATCCCGAATCCATCCTCCGACCTGCTTCCTATCTACTACATGGCAACCAATCCAAAGCTGGCTTCAGGAGTTCCATCGTATGAGATGGTTGGCCATGGCATGCAGCCTACGCTGAGCACAGATAAAATCAGCGTAACGACCGGAGCCATCATGGGACTTGATGTCAAGGAGCTGAATCCGCTGATGCTGCTTACTGACGGCAAGGGTACGATACTTACCGACGACAAGGGCACGGCATTCGTTTTTCACTAATATTTATAATTCTAAATTTTTAAAGATATGGAAAAGTATATCAAAGCAAACAAGAAGGTGGCTGAGTTCTTGCACCTTCAGACTATTCGCAACGCAGTCAAGGACGGCCACTATCTTCTCTGGATTATGGACGTACAGCCATTCGGTAACATGGAGGATCTGCCAAACATCCTTCAGCAGATTGGCGGCCTTCTGCTTTCTGGCAGCGAGGCTAAGGAGGAGCAGGACGGAACTGTGACCCGCAAGCTTCCTACTCCGCTCGACAAGCGCTTCATCATGGACGGTGATGTTCAAACCGCGGAAGGCGGCGATGTAACAGATACTCCGGAAACAGACAAGGCAGGAGAAACAACAGGTTCTGAAGGTGGAAACGGCAACGGTGAAAACGGCGATTCCTCCGAATCTGGCACGGAGTCGGGTTCTGAAGACGACCCTGACCAAAAGAAGGAAGGAGGCGTAAATGAGTAAAGCAGCAGCATCCCGCACGATTAAGTTCATGTCGAAATCGGGCACATATACTGCCATTATCCAGTCGCCTAAGGGGGACCTGTGGCAGGAGTATAAGGGTACAACGGACGAGGTGACCGATATTGCGCCTAAGTTCAACGAGACGCAGCCACCGTTGTACTATGTTATCACCAGTAGCCGCTCTGCCGAGGGTCTTGCGACACCGGTATCGATGCTGTACTTCTTCAACGACCAGCCGATTACGTTTGGAACCAACGGCAAATCTATCGGTGTTCATGACGGTCTCTTCGAGAAGATTGTGCCAAGCGGCAGGGAGCAGCCTTACTACGGCATCAGGATCATCAATAACCTGGTGAAGGCAGCGGCCTTCTCAGCATGTACCATCAAGATGAAGGCTTCTATGCTTTACGGAACGATAACTGATTCTATCGAAGCAAGCTACAATATACCTATCAGTCCATCTACAGGTGATAGCTATAGAGTAACTATCGCATCCGGAGATAATAAGGTATTTACCGTCAATTCGCAGACAGACAGTTGCGTTCTCGAAGCGATAGCATACCTCTCGGGCGAGGAGCTTACCAAGAACCTGACTTACAAGTGGTGGCAGATGGTATTCAATGCGGAGACGAAGAAATGGAACTGGAACCTCCTTGCTGCAACAGGCAAGAAGCTTACGGTTTCTGCATCGCAGATTGACAACGTTGCCGACTTCAAGGTGGAGGTATTCCAGGATGGTGAGTCAAGAGGTACAGACGTACAGAGCGTGACCGACACAAGCGATCCGCTTTCTATAGACGTTAACCCGGTTCCTGCCGACGAGACCATCGAAGAAGGCAATCCTGAGCGCGACCATGTTACCTATACTCCTAAGCTGGTGTACCGAGACTCTTCTGCCGTAGCGGACGAAAATGCCAAGTTCTTTTTTGGTGCAAGAAGCGCATCGGGTGTTCTTCTGAGCAATGATGAGCTTCTTACTACTGCCACCAAGTCGTTCACCGTGACGGAAGCCATGTGCGTGCAGGGCGGTGGAGATATAACCCTGTATATTGCAGCAGCAGACTAGCCTATGATATCAGCGATAAGGTTTATCAGATTCCTCCGAATCGGTGTCGGTATATCCGACACCGATGTGGAGTATGCCGACTCAGCCAGCAACACCGTCGCCCCGACAACTGGCTGGCAGACTGAAGCTCCGAAGTGGCAGAACGGGCATTATATCTGGTCCCGCACGCATATCTACTACACCAATGGAACGGAAAAGATAACGAAACCGGTATGCCTGCCATCCGGCAAGGGCATTGACAAGATTCTGGAGATGTACTATCAGTCAACGTCGACTACGACCCTGAATGGCGGTACATGGGTTCCGGAACCTCCAAAGTGGCAGAACGGATATTATATCTGGACGTGCTCGTTCATTTACTATACGGATGGCACGATGACATCGACAAAACCCGTCTGTACTACTGGAGCACAGGGACCACAAGGTCCGCAGGGTAAGCCTGGCAAGGATGGTAAGGACGGTACATCGATTACCATCGAGGGAGATGCGAGCTTTCATTACCCCAACTGTCAGGAGCTACAGGCAGCCATCAGTGCCAATCCTACCCTGATTGTCCCCGGTGACCATCCGGTACTTTTCGACATATCTTCAGATGCCGGCTCCCTCAAGGCATCGCATAGTGCAGGGTACGATGTTCCGTCATTACTGACAGTTGATATCCGGGAAGACGGTAATATCTACTATTCGATACAGAAATCGAACACAGGAGAGTGTTATCTGCTGGGCACGGATGTGTATCATAACAATGGTCAGCGATGGAACAATATCGGCAATATCCAGGGACCTCAGGGAGAACCGGGCAAGGATGGCGCAGATGCCGTGCAGTACTATATGCACGTTGCCTGGTGCAACACCCCGGATAATTCAGATAATTCTTTCGTCACTTCGTGCGATGACGGCGACGAATATGCCTACATGGGCACATGCACCGATACCACGAAGGAAGATCCGGAAGTGTTTTCCGCCTACAGATGGACTAAAGTAAAGGGAGAGCCGGGTGAAAGTGCCGTTAGCATACAGATTTCGATGCCGGCAATATTGCACAAGAAGAGTAATTACGCAGCTACGTATAGCATTACCGTGAAGGCTATGAGGAATGGAGGGCTGCTGGATATAAAGAGCAGCATTCATTTCACGCAGTCGATGGCAGTAGGTGTTATCCCGAAGAAGTCTGTATCGGGCAAGATAGAGACAATAACGGTTAGTATATCGGCTAACGTATCAGCCAACGTGGATATGGTGTATGAAGCAACTGTAGCCGGGAGGGTGTATAGTTATACCATCCCCATCCGAACAGTTGAAGACGGCGCAGACGGAAAGCCTGGTGCAGCCGGCAAGAACGGCAAGTGGATGCGTGGTCCCCAGAGCTGGGAAGAGCTTGGAGAAGGATACACTTTCTATCCGCTCTCGGATGAGGATAGCGAGATGTTTGACGTTGTTGAATACGGCGGGAAATATTACGAGTGCAACAAGAAGCACGTGAAGAGTTCGGACACTACACCTCTTGATGACTATACAACATACGGAGGCAAGGGAAACTGGTCTCTAAGCTCGCAATTCAGCTTCGTAGCAACGAAGGTCCTCTGGAGTAAGATCGGACAGATAGACTTCTTCGGGTCTCAGTCTATTAATGTTTATGGCGAGTCGAATAACAGCAGAATCTGTCTGCGTGACGGAATCATTGAAATCTTCGGATCAGTTAACGCTGTGATTCCGAACATCCGCTTCGGTGTAGATCCTGCAACCGGATGCGCTATCATGTCGTACTACGACAACAAAGGCAACTGGCTTTACGATCTGGGTCCAGGCGGTTGGGATAACAAGAATGTCACCAAGGGAAGACTGGAATCCTTTGACTATCTTCCTGCGCATGAGTACCTGAACCTGATAAATAAGGGATATGGTATGACAGCATCAGACAGTCTTTATGAGCCACAAGCCTTCAAGATTGACGACAAGTCGTATTACTATAATGTTGCCGTGACCAAGGTTGACATTTGCTTATTCCCGAGATCGTATGCAGACGACTCTACAGAGCTATCGAAGCACCCTATTACAGGATACGAACCTGGAGCGAGGATAACATCCTGGAAGAAGCTGTATCAATATACAGCCGGACGCAAGGATAGTCTATACTTTGCGGACAGTGCGCATAATCTTACAGCAGAACTTGCGAAAGAGGCAGACGGGAAATGGTTTACATCTGGCAACATCTGCGACGGATCAAAGCTCATCAATCTTGCCAGCGGCAAGTATGTACGTAGGGGAACAAGTGTAAGAATGATGAAAGTACTGCATGTAAGCTTAGGCGGAACCACAAAAGTTCCTGCTTACGGATTCGACATTGGCGTTGTCGGTAATCTCTCGCATAAAATGGAATCAATAACAATTAGTAGTCAGATATGCCGCACTATAGGCAATATAACATTAAATTAAAATATTAAGATATGAAAACAGGAAAATTTGATTCTCAGACATTGACAACAGTCAATGCAGTAAACAGTGACCAGAAGTTCCCAATCGCGGATGCGAACGGAGTCATTACCCTGGTGTCGCTGGAAGTTCTGAAAAAGGCGGTAGCCGGAGGACTCAACCTCAACGCTATCGAGGATGGTATCTTCATCATGTATCACCGAAACAGCGATAACTATCCACTGATGGTGAAGCCGCACAAGTGGGCGTCCATCGAAGCCACCGGAGAGGTGGCAGATGGTGTAGTAGTATTCGAGGGCGGACGACACATCGTTGTAGCTCCTACAGAAGCCACCTCCCTTTCATGGGCCAGTGCAGCCGTACAGGGAGACACTACCTTTTACGGAAATGATGAGAACTATGCCGCAGAGGTTACCGGTAATAACCGCCTAGCTGCGATGCTCGATTTCGACGGACGAAAGCACACAGATGCCATCATCAAGGCATCTTCTGCGGATCATGTGACGAATACCGCATCGTATGCTCCAGGATATTGTCGCGCATATAGTCGTGCAAACAGTAAAGGTAAGGGCTTGACAGCTGGTTACTGGTGGTTGCCATCCGTAGGAGAGAGCCTGATGATGTACTCCAATGCGCTCAAGATTAATTATGCGCTGTCACTCATTAATGGAGCTACACAGCTTGATCTCGGTTCATGGTATTGGACATCTACCGAGCGCAGTTCCCAGAGCGCGTGGAATCTGTACTTCAGTGACGGCAACCTCTGCAACTGGTACGATAAGGTTCAGATTAAGGGTCATGTTCGCCCGGTTTCAGCATTTTTACGATAGTTAGTTGTTAATAGTTAATCGTCCTCGACCTTAAAGTCGAGGACACCCCAAAAACGCAAATTAGAAAATATCAATCAAGAGAGATATGGCAGCAACAAAGTTGGCAAGCAAAACGAGAATATACCTTGATGTCAAGCAGATGCTTGACATTGCAATAGATGTTGTCAGAAATTTTCCGAAATCGCAGCGTCCGGTATTTGGAGACAGGCTATGCAATATGCTTATTGACAGTCTGAATCACATCGCAAAAGCGTATATGCTTGGCGATTTGAATGTTCGCATTGAGCATCTCGCACAGTTGCAGACGAACCTTGAAGTTATATCAACCTTGATTGATATTGCAGGTGAACAGAGGTGGATAATGGGTACGAGCAAGCTGGCAAACCTTCTCCGACTGCGGGATAGTGTTGGCAAACAATGCACAGCATGGAAGGGATCACTCCTCAGAGCGCAGGCTACCGAAAGAAGTTCCAGACAGCAGCCCGTAGCTTGAGTGGTTTAAGCCAGGGTCGGTAAGATAAGTCAAGCCGAGAGAGCAACCTTCCTTACTAAATGGGCCGCATCCTATCATGTATAGTTAAGAACAAGACATTTGCGGCGACTACCGAGAACAGTTCCCAGAACGCGTGGAATCTGAACTTCAGTGACGGCAACCTCAACAACTGGAACGATAAGGTTCAGAATAAGGGTCATGTTCGCCCGGTTTCAGCACTAAATAAGGAAGATAAGTAAAGCAAGATAGAAAATGATAGATTTTGACATACTCTTAGAAGCATATTTCGACTGCCGCCGTCACAAGCGGAAAACAGTAGGCGCTACGGAATTTGAGATGAACTATATGAGCAACCTCGTTCAGTTGCTCGATGAAGTCAATTCACGTCAATATAAGATAGGAAAATCTATCTGCTTTGTTGTCAAGTACCCTCGCTATCGAGAGGTGTTTGCCGGTCAGTTCCGTGACCGCATTATCCACCATTACATCGCACTGAGACTCGAACCACTGTTCGAGTCTCAGTTTTCTGACCGCACATACAACTGCCGGAAAGGCAAAGGCCAGCTGGCTGGTATCAGACAGCTTCAGCAGGATATAAGGGAGGTGAGTGAGAATTACACGAAGGATGCCCATGTGATGGGAATAGACCTACAGGGCTTCTTTATGAGCATCCACAAACCGCTTCTTGCCAAGATGGTAGATGACTTTATCGTAGATAATTACCATGGGGATGACAAGGAAGATCTGCGCTGGCTATGCAGCATGGTGGTTATGCATCATCCCGAGAAGGATTGCGAGAAGAAGAGCGCAGATTATCTCTGGGAGTTTCTGCCTAAGGAGAAGTCATTGTTCACGAATGGAGAAGACAGAGGTGTAGCTATCGGCAATCTCTTTGCCCAGCTCTTTGCAAACTTCCTGCTATCGAAACTCGACTGGAAGATAAATTACTACTGTAAGCATCATGTGAGATATGTAGATGATATGGTGCTGGTAGCAAGGAGAAAAGAGACACTCCTTCGCTTGATGCCGATGATAAGAGAGACGCTTGCATCTTTAGGCTTGCGGCTGAATGAGAAGAAATTCTATTTTCAGCATTATTCCAAGGGAGTAAGGTTTGTAGGAGCCATCATTAAGCGAGATAGGATATATTCAGTTAATAATACGGCCAATAACTACAGAAAGTCAGTACGTAGGCTCAATGATGCCGCAAAAGCTGGAAATATTGAAGCTATCAGCAAAGCCATCCAGTCGGTTAATTCGTATCTGGGTATCTTCAGCCATTATAACGAATATGGCACGAAGAGAAAGATTATCAAAGAAGAGCTGGATAAGGAATCCTGGCAGTACTTCACGGTTAAGGGGCATTTTCAGTCGATTCACCTGAGAAGGAAGTTTGATACCGATATCAAATATAAAAATATGGCAAATGAAATTTTAAATAGAAAAATAGAAGACAGAAATGATGTTCCGGACGAGAGCGAAATATCTAGATTGTTGGATAGCGGATACGAATTGGAGATATATGCAACCCCAAATGGGCGCATACGAATAGAAGGATTTCCGCCATCCTAATAGTATCTGTAGGATTGTAGGACTGTAGGAGACGAAATCTCCTACAGTCATTATACTAAAACACGCCTTCGTACCCAATAAGATCACGATTTGCTTCTTTACAATCCTGAGGGGTGTAGATATTCGTAATCTTTACAGACGAGTGTCTGGCTTGATCTCTAACCGAAAGAAGATCGGTTTTTGCCTTAATCATATTGGTGATTCCCGTATCCTTCAGGCTATAGAATTTATAGAAATCACTTAATCCCAGCGTCTTTTTTACATTGTCAACCCAGAATCTAGAGAATCTATCAGCCGGTATCGGCGTCATTCCCGGGCGGAACTTTTTCCCGAAAAGGTAGAAGTCGGGCGGAGCTGAAAAAATATCCAATTCTTCCATCAATGCGATGACATGATTCGGGATAGTAACAATGGCATCATGCCCATTTTTAGTATATGAGCCATTAAGAGTTAACGTCTTCTTTTCCCTAGATATATCCTTGATTTTCAGAAAAGTCATCTCGTGAGGACGAACAAACAAGTAGTGAAGGATATAACAGGCTAAAAGAAAGTGCTTATTCTCCTTCTCTAGATATGACTTAATTTGTAATAGCACGTCATTTGGTATGACGCTTCGATTCTTCGGACCCAGTTTTGTGGAGGCGTTAACGCCTTCAGTCGGATCCTTCTGGACATATCCTCTCTCTATGAGATAGCCGGAAAACGATTTCAGCCAACCAATATAGTTATTTCTCGTTCGCAAGGTATTATTTCTTTCAACGAGAACATAATCTAAAAAATCGCACACAAACTTCTTGTTAAATTGATAGATATAAGTAATCTTCCTATCTTTCTCTACCCATTTGAGCATAAACGACAATTTGCACTCGTAATTGCATTTGGTTCCAGGCTTTATGCCACCTTCTTTAGCAATTTTGGCGAGATATGTTTTATATTTATCGCACACGTCACTAAATAAAGCATACTCCTCTGGGTATGACTCTTCGATCCACGGATTCCATCCGTCAAGAAGCTTCTGGGTAAGACGCTTAACGAGTTCTTCTCCGTAAGCTCTTTGATTTCGCTTTCCTTTAATATGGTTAAGCATAATCTTCTTCAGGCGCATTGTATTGATACAAGGATCGAATGCCTTGAAGGATACGTAGCATTCCGACGCCTGATGAAAAGCAGGGGGAGTCCATCCAATTATTTGCTGGATAGCCTGTTTACTTTCGCGATGAGACAATTTTTTTTTGGTCATTTCTCTAATTTTCTTTAGTGAAACGCCCTAGTTGATACTATATTAATAACACACACAGAATTGAGGCATTACGTATGCTTCATATAATCTGTTATATATATAAAACGGATTCATCGAAGATATATTATATTATATAGTAATTTCTTCTTCAGATTAAAGGAATACCGAAACAAAGAGTGATACCTTAATTCCGCAACACTTTGATTTAACTTTATTTATAAGTACCTGAGCAACA
>OOCQ01000978.1_pt1 | contig 20173 bp, 15 predicted proteins | sample 1671121 | NCBI WGS metagenome assembly OOCQ01 (sample SAMN06348124, study PRJEB24527) | human gut metagenome | biome: human gut; feature: ankylosing spondylitis patient; material: feces | host: Homo sapiens | place: China | collected 2015-10 | reverse complement strand
CGTTATATTAACAATTTAACGGGTGATTTCAGCATCTGTTTTTCGGAACATCTAACTGAACACCCTAGTTATTAGTCTTGTTGAATTCATAAATCACCAGTCTAAATTTAATTTGTAACTTCCACAGATTAAGCGGATTTTACCGTGCGGAGGATTACATTATTCATTCTCCCACAGAATAACATGGATTATTATTTTTGAACACGAGATTTGTCGAAGACCCACTGACTAACGGGAAGTAATTGCACGAATAAAACGAATATTTTTGGGCACACGGATATTATTTTATTCTCCCACGGGGGTATTAAAATAATATCCATGGGGCATAAAATATATCCATGTGTTGTTAAATGATTATCAGTGAGGAGTTGGAAAAACTTGCCAAACTTTTATCCTTTTATGTGGTTTTTTAATGTTTTATAGTTAAATATTGTTACACAAAGGTGGTTTTTGGGGTTGTAACTTCTGAAATAATGTAAAAAACGCTACTTTTGTAGCGGAAAAATTAAAAGGAAAATTTATCGTAAAGGGGTTGTAATACTACTGCAATATTGAAAGTATACCTTTGCAAACGAAGAACAGGACATGCCTGTTTTGGGATGATCAAACTAACATTAGCGGAAGATTAAGTGGTTGAGTTGAAAGTCGCCAATACCATTTCTTTCCTTCCCATCGCTACTCCCATAAACACTGATTCAAATAACATTTTAATATTTAACACATGAAACATTATTTACGTTTTTTAATTACAATGCTTCTCCTGGTATTATTCGGGGGGGGTAGTTTTGGACAAGGTCAAGAGACCGTAGTAAAAACATTATCCTTTCCACCTGATAATGAAGAGGAATCTAAAGTTAATGATTATATAAGCACTAAAACTTATACGATAGGTTCCGATTCTTGGAGTGTTACGGGGTTTAACAACGCTAATTGGAGTTTGACGGAAAATGGTCATAAAATTATAAGGTGTGGAAGAAAAAATAATACGTCAGTAGCATCTATTGCCACAAGTAAAGCATATGGTGAACCTATTACAAAGGTCGTTGTAACCTTGGAAGTTTATGGAGAAGATTGTTTGAATTATGCAGTACTTACTGTATCTTCAGATAATAAATTTTCTTCTGATATACAAACTGTTAGGCTGACTCCTTCAAAGCTTAAAAAAGGTGATGTTGCTTTTGAAATACCAAATCCAACAAAAGACTCTTTCTATAAATTGACATTTGATTGTAAAAGTTGTAAAAAAAATGGTCAAGCGGCTTATGTTTCAAAGGTTCAATATTTTGCTGTGGAAACAAAAACTGCCACCAATGTTACCTTTGGAGAAAAGGTAGATGGTGAATCTTTTAATGTAACTGAGGGTGAGGAATCTACTTTCTCTGGAAAAATAGCAACGGAGAAAGATGGTGTAGCTGGTACTATCAAGTATTCTTCTAATAATAAGGATGTTGTTAGTGTTGATGAAACAACAGGTGTTGTGAAATTTGGTAAGACTTTCGGTACTGCTACTATTACAGCATTGTTTACTCCTACAGATGCTGCTAAGTACAAAGAGTCTTCAGCTTCTTATACTATTAATTATAATAAGAAGCAAAGAATTGCAACAACTCTTACTTTTAAAGAAACTTCTGGCTCTGTAAATATTGGTGAAACATTCACTTTGCCAGAACCGACTCTGAAAGCAGGTGATGAAGTCCTTACTGGTAGAACATTTAAATATAGCAGCTCTGCTACAGATGTAGCTTCTATAGATGAGAAAACAGGTACTGTAACAATTCATTCAGCAGGTAATACTGTTTTGACAGCGAAATTTGAAGACCCTGAAGATAAATATGAATCATCTACAGCTGAGTTTACATTAAAGGTAATAGACCCTAATGCAATAGTGTTCTCTGCAGCTAATGGGTCGTTTGAAAAAGTAGGTGGCTATTCAGATAAAGCGAAAGATGTTGTTTTTGTTAGTGCTTCGGGTGAGAACTATACTTTTAACTTGACAGAGTGTATGAAAGCTTCTAAACCTAAATATGGCTGGTTGCAGATGAAAAATGGTTTGGGTGTTGTTAAGTCACCATTATTTGATGCCTTCCCTAACGGGTATAAAGTTACAGTGTATTATGCTGTAGGTGTTGATTCTAAGGATCTTGTAATAACAAGTAAAGAATTGCCTAATGCATCTTCTACAACAACGGTTACAGGAGAAGAATATGTTACTACAATATCATTGCCACTATCTACTGCAAAGTTTATAATGACTGCAAATAACGGAGTGAAATATGTTAGCAAGATAGAACTGACTCCTTTGGCAGCTCCGGCAATCGTTACTCTTGATGAAACTTCCGATAATATCTCTACTGTAATATCAGATAATGCCGGCAGGACAGTAAATGTTACTCTCAAGCGTTCGATTTCAAAGGATTATCTGAATACAGTATGTTTGCCATTTGACCTTTCGGCAGAGAAGATTGCAGAGGTGTTCGGTGAGGGAAGCGTTGTGTCTGACTATACAAGTGTTACGGGAACAGTAATGAACTTTACTCCAGTTACAGAAATGGTTGCGAACCATCCGTATATCGTAAATGCAACAGAAACCTTTGATACAAAAAATATAGCAGGTGTGACACTGAAGACTATTGCAGGAAATGAAAATAAAATTGAATTTGAAAATACAGAAAAAACTTTCTTGGCTGATTTCGTTGGCTCTCCTTTAATTCATGAGTTTACATATACTGATGGTTCAGAGCTGTTCCTTGGTAAGGATGGAAAGCTCTATCGTCCAAATGCAAAAGGGGATAAGATGAAAGGTATGCGTGCATACTTTGAGGTTGTTGATTATACAGGAACTGAAGCTAAGGTAAATATTGGTGGTGCTCTGTCTTCTATCGACAAACTGATGAATGGTGAGGCTATGACGGGTAAGGTATATAACCTGAACGGTCAGTATGTAGGCAATACTCTTGATGGTCTTGCAAAGGGCTTGTATATCATGAATGGTAAGAAGTATGTTGTGAAATAATTTAAAGTAGAAAGGAAAATAACAATGAATAAATATATCAAACCAGAGACAAAAGTCGTTAAGGTAAAAATAGAGTCGCTGTTGGCTGGCTCTAATGGAATAGATGCTGGTGGTAATCATGATCCTGGAAATTCTTGGGAAGCTGCCGGCAAGAATCATCGCACCAACCCTCTATGGGATCAGTCATGGGAAGACCCTGAAGAGGAAGAAGAAAATCAGTAATTACCTGTAGGGTATAGACGATAGGAAAGATTCGGCGGCAGACGGAGAGGACAACAATCTCCAGTCTGCCGCCGATTGTATTTGTTTTTTATAGAAGATGATTTATGTGCCTATAGTCTTTGCTCGTTTCGAAATTTGTTGTATATTTGCATAACACTTAGCTGCACTCGGCAAATTGAGAGTAAAACTCTCTTTGCGCTCGTTGGCAAAGTGTTTGCATAAGATTGGCTGCGGCTCGGCAATTGAAGCGAGCTTCATTGCTCTCGCCTTGCACAATCTTTGCATAACACTTAGCTGCACTCGGCAAATTGATAGTAAACTCTCTTTGCGCTCGTTGGCAAAGTGTTTGTAAAAAGTAATATAGTATAAGTATGGGAAGATTTATAAATCCTTTTACAGATTGGGGCTTTAAGCAGATTTTCGGCAGGGAGATAACCAAGGATTTGCTTATCAGTTTCCTTAATGACCTGTTTGACGGAAAGCATCACGTTACGGATCTGACCTTCCTTGACAAGGAGCAGCTTCCGGAGGCGAAGGATATGCGTGGAGTGGTATATGATATCTATTGCAAGACAGCGGACGGGAAGAATGTCATCGTGGAGATGCAGAACAGATATCAGGAATATTTTCTTGACAGATCATTATTCTATGCAGCACGCTCGGTGGTTGGACAAAGTCAAAAGGGACTGTGGGACTATAGTCTTGTGCCGGTATATACGATATGTTTTATGAATTATGGTGAGGGAAAGGATACCCCTCACAAGTTCCGTACGGACGTTGCCTTGACGGATATTGACAGTGGGGAGCTGTTCTCTGACAAGCTTCACTTTATCTACTTGATGCTTCCTCTCTTTAAGAAGGAAGAGGAAGAATGTGAGAATGATTTTGAAAGATGGATTTACGTTTTGAATAATATGAATACGTTTGATAGAATGCCTTTCCTGGCAAAGAATGCAGTGTTTAAGAAACTTGCAGAAATTGCAGATGTAAACACCCTGACACAGGCAGAGAAAGAAAAGTATGACGAGAGTCTGAAGATTATGCGTGACGCTTACGCCACTTACAAAACGGCTAAAAACATAGGACGTGAGGAAGGCGTAAGGGAAGGCCGTGCACAAGGTATCAAGGAAGGTATCAAGGCTGGTCGTGCGGAAGAGTGTAGGGGCATGGCGATAAAAATGAAGCAAAACGGCTTGGACATAATGCTGATAAGTCAGATAACCGGTCTGTCGGAAGAGGAAATAAATCAGTTGAATTAATGTTATGACAAGAGGGTGATAGAGGGACGTATGCAAGTGTTCGCTTGAACTAATTTTGAAATAAATTTGGTGGAACGGAAAAAATGTATTACCTTTGCATCCGCTTAAAGCGCCTGTGGCGAAATTGGTAGACGCGCCAGACTTAGGATCTGGTGTTTTGCGACGTGTAGGTTCGAGTCCTATCAGGCGCACCATAATAAGAGAGAGAAGTTAAGAAGTGTGTTAACGCGCCGTTCTTGTCTTCTCTTTTATTTTTTTTATTCGTATGAGTGAAATGGAAAATGTTCAAGACCAGAAGCCGAAGAAAGAAGGTATGGTGCTGCGTACCGAGGGTCTGGTGAAGCAATATGGAAAAAGAACAGTCGTCAGCAACGTCTCTATAAATGTGAGACAGGGCGAGATAGTAGGTCTGCTTGGTCCTAACGGAGCCGGCAAGACAACCTCTTTCTATATGACAACAGGACTCGTTGTGCCCAATGCCGGACATATCTATCTTGACGATGAGGATATAACAAAATATCCTGTATACAAAAGAGCAAGGGCAGGAGTAGGCTATCTGCCTCAGGAGGCAAGTGTGTTCCGCAAGCTAAGTGTGGAAGACAATATCATGTCGGTACTTGAAATGACAAAGCTGAGCAGGAAGGAACAGCTCGAAAAGCTTGAGACGCTGATAGATGAATTCGACTTGCACAAGGTACGTAAGAATAAGGGAGACAGACTTTCCGGAGGAGAACGAAGACGAACGGAGATAGCAAGATGCCTTGCCATCGACCCGAAGTTCATTATGCTTGACGAGCCATTTGCCGGTGTAGACCCTATCGCCGTGGAAGATATACAGCATGTGGTATGGCAGTTGAAATATAAAAACATCGGTATTCTGATAACCGACCATAATGTTCATGAGACATTGAACATCACCGACCGCGCTTATCTCCTGTTTGAAGGAAGAATACTGTTCCAGGGCAGCCCGGAGGAACTTGCTGCAAACGAGATAGTAAAAGAGAAGTATCTCGGTGTGGATTTTGAACTTAAAAAGAAGAATTTCCAAGAGGTTGATGAAAGAAAGAGAAGCAGAAGGAGTTAAAATTTCAAAAACTTTAGGTCTTTACACCTTTTATAATTAATTTTGCAACCCTGAAAAAGCTTTTTATCCATCATAATGCCATTTATGAGTGGAGAGAATATATTGTTCTTGCCTGAAGTGGGAGACAAATAATGAAAATAATAATTTAAAACAGATAAAACAAAAATGAAGATTTCTTTTGAGAATCCAGATAAGGTGAACGGACTGTTGACCTTGACAGTGGAGACTGCAGATTTCCAGGAAAGAGTAAATAAGACTCTTAAAGACTATCGTAAGAAGGCAAACGTTCCGGGCTTCCGTCCAGGTATGGTGCCAATGGGAATGATCAAGAAACAGTTCGGTGAGGCTGTTAAGGCAGAGGAGATAAACAAGCTTATCGGTGAGGAGATTTACAAGTATGTAAACGACAACAAGATAAAGATGCTTGGTGAGCCGATGGCAAGCGAGAGCCAGGTGCCGGTAGATTTGTCTAAGGACGCTCCTTATGAGTTCAAGTTCGATATCGCTGTCGCTCCGGAGTTCAAGGTGGAACTGTCAGACAAGGACACTGTTGATTTCTATACCATCAAGGTAGACGATGACTTGGTGAGCCGTCAGATAGACATGTTCGCTTCTCGTGCCGGTCACTATGACAAGGTAGAGGAGTATCAGGCAAACGATATGCTGAAGGGTGATATCCGCGAGCTTGATGAGAACGGAAACACAAAGGATGGTGGCATTACCGTAGAGGGTGCTGTTCTTATGCCGGAATATATTAAGGTAGAGGATCAGAAGAAGCTCTTCGATGGCGCTAAGCTCGGTGATATCATCACATTCAATCCTAAGAAGGCTTATCCGGAGAGCGATGTAGAGATTTCTTCTTTGCTTAAGGTTAAGAAAGAGGAAGTAGCAGAGCTGACATCAGATTTCAGCTTCCAGATTACAGAAATCTCACGCTTCGTTAAGTCAGAAATCAACCAGGAGCTGTTTGACAGCGTTTATGGTAAGGACGAGGTTAAGGACGAGAAGGCATTCCGTGAGAAGATCGCAGAGGGACTTTCTGCACAGCTCGTAAATGACAGCGACTATAAGTTCCTCGTTGACGTCCGCAAGTATCTTGAGAACAAGGTAGGAGAGTTGACATTCCCGGACGCTTTGTTGAAGAAGATTATGCTGAACAACAATAAGGACAAGGGCGAGAAGTTCGTTGAGGACAACTATGCACAGAGCATCAAGGAACTGACATGGCACCTTATCCGCGAGCAGCTCGTTGAGGCTAACGGCATCAAGATTGACGACAACGACATCAAGGAGACTGCAAAAGAGGCAGCACGTGCACAGTTCGCTCAGTATGGCATGACGAATATTCCAGAGGAGTATATCGACAACTATGCAAATGACATGCTGAAGAAGAGAGAATATGTTGATTCTCTGGTAGACCGCAGCATCGACCGTAAGCTTACTGCCGTACTCAAGAACGTAGTGAAGCTTGAGCAGAAAGAGGCTACTCTTGATGAGTTCAATGAAATGATGAAAGGCGAATAAATAGTTTTTTTGAATAAAAAACTCTATTAATATAGGGGTTATCCACTTTTTTTATTATCTTTGTATATGAAAAAGGTAGATAACCTCTTTTTTGTGTATAGAAATGAAGATAAATATGAATAACGATTTTAGAAAATATGCTACAGGGCACCTTGGCATGAACGGAATGGTGCTTGATGATGTCATGAAGGCGCAGGCTCAGTATATGAACCCGTATATCCTTGAGGAGCGTCAGCTGAATGTTACACAGATGGATGTGTTCTCCCGACTGATGATGGACCGTATCATCTTCCTCGGTACGGAGGTTAATGACTATACGGCAAACACACTGCAGGCGCAGTTGCTGTATCTGGATTCTGTGGATTCGGGAAAAGACATTTCTATATATATCAATAGTCCTGGCGGTAGCGTAACAGCGGGCTTGGGTATTTATGATACCATGCAGTTCATATCAAGCGATGTGGCTACAATATGTACAGGTATGGCGGCGTCTATGGCGGCAGTGCTTCTCGTGTCAGGTACAGAAGGCAAGCGTTCAGCGTTGCCACATAGCCGTGTTATGATCCATCAGCCGTTAGGCGGTGTGCAGGGTCAGGCTTCTGATATAGAAATCGAGGCAAAGGAGATAATGAAATTCAAGAAGGAACTTTATACTATAATCTCAAACCACTCCCATACACCATTCGAAAAGGTATGGACAGACTCAGACCGTAACTACTGGATGACCGCTGAGGAGGCGAAAGAGTATGGTATGATAGATTCAGTATTGGTAAAGAAATAATAAGACGGATGCCGGAAAGAAAAAATAATAAGACAAAAAAGACTTGCAGTTTTTGTGGAAGGACGGAAGACCAGGTGAATTTGCTTATCACGGGTCTTAACGGCTATATCTGCGATGACTGTGCCGTGCAGGCGTACGACATAATAAAGACCACTGGTCTTCTGAATCAAGAAAAAGGCGGAGATGACCGTTTCCATTTGAAGGAGGTGCCAAAGCCACATGAGATAAAGGATTACCTTGACCAGTATGTGATAGGTCAGGATGAGGCAAAGCGCTATCTTGCAGTATCGGTGTACAACCATTATAAGCGATTGCAACAGAATGTCTCTGACGATGGAGTAGAGATAGAAAAGAGCAATATTATTATGGTGGGAAGTACGGGAACGGGAAAGACCCTGCTTGCCCGCACTATAGCAAAGCTTCTTGATGTGCCATTCACTATTGTTGACGCCACAGTGTTTACCGAGGCGGGATATGTGGGAGAGGATGTAGAAAGCATCCTGAGCCGTCTGCTTCAGGTAGCGGATTATGATGTGAAGGCTGCGGAAAGAGGAATAGTCTTCATTGATGAAGTAGACAAGATAGCAAGAAAGAGCGACAACCCTTCCATAACAAGAGACGTCAGTGGAGAAGGCGTGCAGCAGAGTTTGCTGAAGCTGCTTGAGGGCTCGATGGTCAATGTGCCGCCAAAGGGAGGCAGAAAGCATCCGGACCAGGATTATGTACACGTAGACACCAAGAACATCCTGTTTATATGTGGTGGAGCCTTTGATGGTATAGAGCGCAAGATAGCACAGAGACTGAATACCCATGTGGTAGGATATAACTCGGTGCAGAACGTTCGCAAGATAGACAAGAAGGACTTGATGAAATATATACTTCCACAGGACTTGAAGTCTTTCGGACTCATTCCTGAAATTATAGGTCGTCTGCCTGTCCTTACATATCTTAATCCTCTTGACAGAGATGCGCTGAGGTCTATACTTATAGAGCCGAAGAATTCTATCATAAAACAATATGTGAAGTTGTTTGAGATGGATGGCATAGAGCTTACCTTTGACGAGGACGTGTTTGATCTTATCGTTGACAAGGCGATGGAATACAAGCTCGGAGCCCGTGGACTTCGCTCTATTGTGGAGAGTGTGATGATGGATGCAATGTTTGACGTGCCTTCAGAAAAGATAAAGCGATTCAATGTGACACTTGAATATGCAAAGAAGCAGTTGGACAAGGCACATCTGCAGAAACTTGGAACGGAGTGATGAGGTCTGTTCCTGACTATGGTCATAAAAAACACAATGCGCTTCTGATGGTGGCATGCACCATCAGTGCGCTATAATAATATAGGTTGAATAGGAGCTGCTTATATATGATGAACGATGTTAATCTTACAGCTAAGCTGAAACAGTATTTTGGTTTCGAGAGTTTTAAGGGAGACCAGGAGAAAATCATACGCAACGTGCTGAACGGCAATAATACATTTGTACTGATGCCGACAGGAGGCGGAAAGTCGTTGTGCTACCAGTTGCCTTCTCTTATTATGGAAGGAACGGCGATAGTAGTCTCGCCGCTTATAGCATTGATGAAGAATCAGGTTGATGTCATCAATGGCATGAGCGAGAAGGTCGGCGTGGCACATTACCTCAACTCTTCGTTGAACAAGGCTGCAATAGACCAAGTGAAAAAGGACATACGTTCGGGTCTTACCAAACTACTGTATGTCGCACCGGAGTCTTTGACGAAGGAGGAGTATGTGGAGTTTCTGAAGACGGTGAAGATATCCTTCTATGCCATAGACGAGGCCCATTGTATATCGGAGTGGGGACATGATTTCCGTCCGGAGTACAGACGAATTCGTCCAATAATCAATCATATAGGCAATGCCCCTGTTATAGCTTTGACGGCAACAGCGACGGATAAGGTCCGTACGGATATAAAGAAAAGTCTTGGCATAATGGATGCCACGGAATTCAAGAGCTCCTTTAACCGACCTAACCTTTATTATGAGGTACGTCCGAAGACAGCAGAAATAGATAGGGATATCGTGAAGTTCATCCGCCAGAACAGTGGCAAGAGCGGTATCATCTATTGCTTGTCGAGAAAAAAGGTAGAGGAGCTTGCTGCGGTATTGCAGGCTAACAATATAAAGGCTGCGGCATATCATGCCGGTTTTGATTCGGCAACCCGCTCTGCTACACAAGACGACTTCCTGATGGAAAGGATAGATGTTATAGTGGCTACTATAGCGTTTGGCATGGGTATAGACAAGCCGGATGTGAGATTCGTCATACACTATGATATACCGAAGAGTCTTGAAGGCTATTATCAGGAGACCGGACGTGCCGGACGAGATGGAGGAGAAGGTAAGTGTATAGCGTTCTTCTCTCATAAAGACTTGCGTAAGCTGGAGAAGTTTATGGAAGGTAAGCCTGTAGCGGAACAGGATATAGGCAGACAGTTGCTTCAGGAAACAGCAGCCTATGCAGAGTCATCTGTATGCCGACGCAAGATGCTGTTGCATTACTTCGGAGAAGAGTATGCCAAGGACAATTGTGGCAATTGCGACAACTGTCTGCATCCGAAGGTTAAAATTGACGGCACTAAAGAACTTGTTATAGTGCTGCGTGCGATAAAGGCTTTGAAAGAAGATTTCCGTCAGGAATATGTTATAGATTTTGTCAAAGGCCGTGATACGGATGATATCCGTGAGCATAAGCATGACCTTCTCGTTGAGTTTGGAGAAGGAGAGAAGTGTGACATCAAGATGTGGAACCCTGTTATCCGCCAGGCAATCATAGCCGGTTTCCTGAAGAAGGATGTAGAGAACTATGGAGTTCTGAAGTTGACGTCAGACGGACTTGAATATCTGAAGCATCCGAAGACATTCATGGTTGTGAAGGATGCAGAGTTTGGCGAAGAGGAAGAGGAAGCTTCTTGTGACAAACCGACGGCAGCCCTCGATCCAGTGTTGTATAAGATGCTTGTGGATTTGAGAAAAGAGACGAGTCGTAAGCTTGGCATTCCACCATATATTATATTCCAGGATGTGTCATTGGAGCAGATGGCAACGGTTTATCCTATTACACTCGACGAGTTGAAGAATATCCAGGGCGTCGGAGTAGGCAAGGCAAACAGATATGGAAAAGAATTTGTCGCTTTGATAAAACGCCATTGTGAAGATAATGATATAGACCGACCGGAAGACCTTCGCATACTTACTGTGCCGAAGAAGTCCATGCTGAAGGTGAAGATAATACAGAGCATAGACCGTAAGGTGCCGTTGGATGATATTGCAGATGCCCAGAGTCTGGAATTCGAGGATCTGCTCACGGAAATAGAAACAATAGTATACAGCGGGACAAAGCTCAATATAGACTATTTCATTGAAGACGTGATGGATGATGATCACGTAGATGATATCTATGACTATTTCAGAGAGAGCGAAACGGATGATCTTGATACCGCTCTTGATGAGCTGGGAGGAGATTATACGGAGGACGAGGTGCGCCTTGTGCGTATAAAGTTCTTCTCTGAAATGGCTAATTAAAGCAACTGCTGAAAGTGAAAATATAGTGATAAATAGAGAGTCTCCAGTTCATTTATAAGTAGAATGGACTGGAGATTCGCGTTAAATACCTTTAACGTGAAAAAAATATCAGCAAAACCGTTTAGTATATAATAAAATTGTGGTAAATTTGCACGCAATAAATTTTTTAAATACAAATTATGTCATCATTTGTTGCAGATAGAATTGTGATGGACGGTCTCACATTCGACGACGTCCTTCTTATCCCAGCTTATTCAGAAGTACTGCCACGCACAGTAGAGTTGAAAACCAAGTTCTCACGTAACATTGAGTTGAACGTTCCTTTTGTTACAGCGGCAATGGACACTGTAACCGAGTCGGCAATGGCTATTGCCATAGCTCGTGAGGGAGGTATCGGTGTTATACACAAGAACATGAGCATAGAGGAGCAGGCAAGACAAGTGGCAATCGTAAAGCGTGCCGAGAATGGTATGATTTACGATCCTGTTACAATACGTCGTGGCTCAACAGTAGGGGAGGCTCTCGATATCATGGCAGAGTATCATATCGGAGGTATACCGGTAGTAGACGACGAACAGCATCTTGTCGGTATCGTAACAAACCGTGATTTGCGCTTCGAGCGTAACCTTAGCCGTAAGATTGACGAGGTGATGACTTCTGAGAATCTTGTAACAACCCACATTAAGACAGATTTGAGTGCTGCCGCACAGATTCTTCAGGAAAACAAGATTGAGAAGTTGCCGGTAGTTGATAGTGACAACCATCTCGTAGGTCTTATCACATACAAGGATATAACAAAGGCAAAAGACAAGCCTATGGCATGCAAGGATGATAAAGGTCGTCTGCGTGTTGCAGCAGGTGTCGGTGTCACCGTTGATACCCTTGACCGTATGCAGGCTCTTGTCAATGCAGGTGCAGATGCCATTGTCATAGATACAGCCCATGGACATTCAAAATATGTAATAGAGAAACTTGTTGAGGCTAAGAAGTCATTCCCTAACGTAGATATCGTAGTGGGTAATGTGGCAACAGGAGCCGCTGCGAAGTTGCTCGTAGAGAACGGTGCAGATGCAGTGAAAGTAGGTATCGGTCCTGGCTCAATCTGTACCACCCGTGTCGTTGCAGGTGTCGGTGTACCACAGCTGAGTGCTGTATATGATGTGGCAAGTGCCCTTGCAGGAACAGGTGTTCCTTTGATAGCAGACGGCGGTCTCCGTTATTCAGGTGATGTTGTCAAGGCTCTTGCTGCCGGAGGATGTTCTGTAATGATCGGTTCTCTCGTTGCCGGAACAGAGGAAAGTCCTGGCGATACCATCATCTTCAACGGTCGTAAATTCAAGAGCTATCGTGGAATGGGAAGTCTGGAGGCTATGGAGAATGGTTCGAAGGACCGTTATTTCCAGGCAGGAACAAAGGATGTCAAGAAGCTCGTTCCGGAGGGCATCGCTGGTCGTGTTCCTTACAAGGGAACACTCCAGGAGGTAGTATACCAGCTTGTAGGAGGACTTCGTTCAGGTATGGGATATTGCGGAGCGCATACAATCGACGATTTGCATTCGGCAAAGTTTGTCCGCATCACAAATGCAGGCGTGCTTGAAAGTCATCCTCATGATATTTCCATTACGAGTGAGGCACCTAACTATTCTCGTCCGGAATAGTTGAAATCACAAGGAAAAACGCATAAAGCGTGAAATAGGAACACAAAGAAACAGAGAAAGACAATAAAGTTGCGTATAATGTTTCGTGACTGAAAAAATCTCTGTATCTTTGTGTCCTGTATTTTATAACGTAGTATTAACAAAAGAAATATTATAAAGAGAATGAAATTCAAATCATTGTTAGCAGTTATGCTCCTTGTGAGTGGAGCAGCTTGCGCTCAACAGGAAGATCCTACTATAATGACAATCAACGGACAACCTGTGTCGAGATCGGAATTCGAGTATTCTTATAACAAGAACAACTCCGAGGGTGTGATAGACAAGAAGACTGTAAAAGAATACGTAGACCTCTTTATCAACTATAAGTTGAAGGTTGCTGCTGCGTATGATGCAAAGATTGATACGCTTTCTTCTTTCCAAAAAGAATTTCGTTCATACCGTGATCAGCAGATACGTCCGAGCTTTGTAAGCGACAAAGATGTCGATGCCGAGGCAAGAAAGGTGTATAATGATACAAAGAAACGAATCGGTGACAAGGGACTTATAAAGCCAGCCCATATCTTGTTCTACCTTGCTCAGGATGCTACAGACGCACAGAAGAAAGAGGCAGCACAGCGTGCTGATTCGGTATATAACGTGCTGAATGCCATGATTGCACCGACAGTCAAGAAGGTAAAAGGCAAGACCGTAGAGGTGCCTGCAGATACTGTTGGCTTTGGTGCGAAGTTTGCTGAGATGGCAAGGAAGTATTCCCAGGACCCGGGTTCAGCCCGCAGAGGAGGAGAGCTTCCGCTTCTGCAGCCAGGACAGACCTTGCCAGAGTTCGAGGATGCCGCCTTTGCTCTGAAAGTCGGTCAGATGTCAAAGCCGGTTCTTTCCGCTGTCGGCTACCATATTATATATATGAAAGAGCGTAAGCAGCTTGAGCCGTTCGATAGCTTGAAGACAAGCATTTACCGTTTCCTGGAATCTCGCAACGTACGTGACAAAGTTGCAAGAGACAGTATAAACAGAATAGTGAAGGCTTCTGACGGAAAGCTGAAGATGGAAGATGTGCTTGACCAGCGCACAGAAGAGCTGACAGCAAAGGATTCCGACCTGAAGAATCTTATCCGTGAGTATCACGACGGACTGATGCTTTATGAGATCAGCAACCGCAACGTATGGGATAAGGCAGCAAAGGACGATGCAGGTCTCGCAGCTTATTTCAAGAAGAACAAGAAGAAATACGCATGGTCGGAACCACGTTATAAGGGAATGGCATATCATGTGAAGAATGCAGCCGATGTTGATGCTGTAAGAGACTGTGTCAAGGGACTTGCTTTCGACAAATGGGCAGACAAGCTCCGCACCACATTCAACAATGATACCGTAATACGTATTCGTGTTGAGAAGGGAATCTTCAAGAAAGGTGACAACGCCTTGATAGACAAGGAAGTGTTCAAGAAGGACACCATCGTAAAGCCTCTTGAAGGTTATCCAATCGATGCTGTATATGGAAAGATTCTGAAGAAGGGTCCTGAGGACTATACCGACGTTAAGGGACTTGTGACAGCTGATTATCAGGACCTGCTTGAAAAGCAGTGGGTGGCAGAACTCAGAAAGAAATATCCTGTAGTCGTAAACGAAGAAGTCTTGAAGACCGTAAATAAGCATAACAATTAAAAATCACGATAAAATCCCATAGTTAATGTTAATTATGGGATTTTTCTATATAAATTGGTATAGAGTATGTTGTGTTTTCACAGAGATTAGTAAAAAAAACTTTGTGAATCCCCAATAACTCCGTATCTTTGCAGCTAATTAATCAGAATAAATCAATTAGATGAGATACAGACTAAAAACAGCTTTTTGTATAGCTGCTTCATTTGGCTTTCTTCTTGCCGCAAGTGGTGAGGCAAGTCGTTTCGTTTCAAGAGTTTCAGACGATGAGTTGAAAACGGATACTGTTTCAGACAAGAAGGTGGCGGAAGATGCGCCGGCGAATGAAAACAGCATCATCGACGAAGTGGTATGGGTAGTTGGTGATGAGGCTATCCTCAAGTCGGACGTTGAGGCGATGCGTATTCAAGGCGAGATGGAAGGAATGAAGTGGAATGGTGATCCGGACTGCATTATTCCGGAGCAGCTTGCCGTACAGAAGTTGTTCCTTCATCAGGCTGCGCTCGACAGTATCGAGGTTACGGAGTCGGATGTTTCACAAAGCGTGGACCAGCAAATCAACTATTGGATAAGCAATGCCGGAAGCCGGGAGAAGCTTGAGGAATGGAAGAAGATGACCGTGAAGCAGATGAAGGAGAGTCTTCGCGACGACTTCCGTAATCATCAGTTGATAGAGAAGATGAAGAGCAATCTGGTCAAAGACATAAAGGTGTCGCCGGCAGATGTACGTCGTTATTTTGAGAAGATGCCTCAAGACAGTCTTCCTCTCATTCCCACAGAAGTGGAGGTTGAAATCATCACCCAGGCTCCACGCATCGCTCCGGAAGAGATAAACAGAATCAAGAATGAGCTTCGCGATTATACAGAGCGTGTCACAAAAGGTGAAACCTCATTTGCTGCTCTTGCCAGACTATATTCCGAAGACCCAGGTACGGCAAGACAGGGAGGAGAGTTTGACGATTATGTAGGTCGTGGCATGCTCGACCCTGCTTTTGCCAGCGTAGCCTTCAACCTTACAGACCCAAAGAAGATTTCAAAGATTGTAGAGTCGGAATATGGCTACCATATCATCCAGCTCATCGACAAGCGAGGCGACAAGATAAAGGTCCGCCATATATTAAGAGTTCCGAGAGTAAGTCCGGAGGCGTTGGAAAAGGCAGAAAACCGTCTTGACTCGATAGCAGATGACATACGTGCCAACAAGTTCACCTTTGAGGCTGCCGCTTCGTATCTCTCTGACGATAAGGACACGAAGAACAACAACGGCTTGATGGCTAACCAGTCGGAAGACGGATTTACAAGTAAGTTCAGAATGCGCGACCTCCCGACAGAGATAGCCCGCGTAGTGGATACGCTGAAGGTTGGCGAGATATCAAAATCCTTCAGAATGGTGAACAGCAAGGGCAAGACAGTGTGCGTGATAGCAAAACTCGTGAACAGAATAGATGCCCATCGTGCAACGATAACCGAAGACTTCCAGGCAATGAAGGCCATCGTACAGTCAAAGCGCCGTGCTGATTTCCTTAAAGACTGGATTCAGAAGAAGATAAAGACAACATATATTCGAATCAACGATAAGTACAAGAATTGTAATTTCGAATATGAAGGATGGGTAAAATAAACTTGGTCGTAAGTCAAAACTAAATGATTTCTCATAACAATTGTTTAAAATTCATTAGCGGGCATAGAATACAGTTGGTTGTTGTTCTATGCCTGCTTGGACTATGTATGGCGCAGTCTCGTATGGCACCAAGAAAGCGTCAGCGCCCCAAGACCGACGAACGTGTATATCTGCAGCATGCCGACATGCTCCGCTTTGATGAGTATGGGGCAAATCCAGGCGCACAGATACTGAACGGACATGTGGCGTTTTTGCACAAAGGAGCCAGGATGACATGCGACAGTGCATATTTCTACCAAGAGACAAATTCCTTCAAGGCTTTCGGACATGTACACATGCGTCAGGGAGATACCCTGTCGCTGAAAAGCGACTATGCCTTTTATGACGGTGACAACCAGATGGCAGAGGCACGACACAACGTGGTGTTGAAGCATAGGGCAACAACACTTTATACCGACAGCTTGAATTACGACCGCTTGTATAATGTGGGTTATTTCTTCGAGGGCGGAAAGATGATAGACAAGAACAATGTCCTTGTCAGCGATTGGGGAGAATACAATACCGAGACACGCAAGGCTGTGTTTAACTATAGTGTGAACCTGAAGAATCCGAAGTTCGTGCTTACTACAGACACTCTGCATTATGACACCCGTACGTCTCTTGCCAATATCGTAGGTCCTTCCGTAATAAAGAGCAAAGAAAGTGTGATACATACCTCAAGTGGCTTTTACAATACCAACACAGGAAGGGCACGCCTCTACGGTCGTTCCACAATGACAAACAAGGGGAAGGAAATAACAGGCGACAGTCTCTTCTATGATGAGAAGAGAGGTATAAGCCAGGGATATCACAATGTTATATACAAGGATGTAGACAAGAAGAACGCTCTGCATTGCAACTATCTGTGGTATAACGAGAAGAACGGCTTTGCGCTTGCTACAGACAATCCGGTAATGCTCGAATATTCACAGAAAGACACCCTGTATGTACATTCCGACACAGTGAAGGTGATAACCTATCATCTGAATACCGATTCCGTCTATCGTACAGCCCATTGCTATAATAAGGTGCGTGCCTATAGAACAGATGTTCAGGCGGTGTGCGATTCTCTTGTGTATAACACCAAGGACTCCTGCATGACAATGTATCGCGACCCTATAGTGTGGAACGGCGAACGCCAGCTGCTTGGTGAGGAGATAAGGGTATATATGAAAGACTCCACAATAGACCGCGCCCATGTGATAAACCAAGCCCTTTCAGCAGAGCTGATGCCAGACAAGGAACATTATAACCAGCTCGCGTCAAAAGAGATGTTTGCATTCTTCACTAAAGGACAGATAGAGGAGACACAGGCAATAGGTAATGTGCGGTCGGTATACTATCCTGTTGACGACAAGGACTCAACGCTGATGGGACTGGTATATATCGAGACTGACACGATGAGGATGTACATGAAAGACCGTCAGCTGCAGAAGATATGGACTTCAAAGACTGATGGAACATGGTATCCGATGACACAGATTCCACCTAATATGTATAAGCTCGACGGTTTTACGTGGTTCGATTATATCCGCCCTCTGAGCAAGGATGATATATATGAATGGAGGGGAAAGAAGAATGGTACACAACTGAAGAACATCTCCCGTCATGCAGCCCCCTTGCAGCGTATTGAAGGAAACGAGATAAAGCAAGAGTCTCTTGAGTGATGTCTCTTCGTAAGCGTTAAAGTAAGATTTTTTGTATATATGAGCGATATAATACAGCTTCTTCCAGACTCCGTGGCAAACCAGATTGCTGCCGGAGAAGTTATACAGCGTCCGGCTTCCGTAATCAAGGAGCTGGTGGAGAATGCCGTTGATGCAGGAGCAAAGCGCATTGATGTGCTTGTCGTCGATGCGGGAAAGACATCAATACAGGTTATTGATGACGGAAAGGGTATGTCTGACACAGATGCCCGACTCGCCTTTGAACGCCATGCCACGTCAAAGATACGTCAGGCTGACGACCTCTTCTCCTTGCACACCATGGGATTCCGTGGCGAAGCCCTTGCTTCGATAGCCGCTGTGGCGCAGGTAGAACTGAAAACCCGTCAGGCGACAGACGATATAGGTACATCTCTTTCCATCTCAGGTTGCAAGGTGCTTAACCAGGAGCCTGTGGCATGTTCCGTGGGAAGTAATTTCATGATTCAGAACCTGTTCTTCAACGTTCCGGCAAGAAGAAAGTTCCTGAAGTCGAACACTACGGAGATGAACAATATCATGACGGCATTCGAGCGCATAGTGCTTGTGTATCCTCAGATACACTTCACGTTCCGCAGCAACGATACCGAGCTGCTGAATCTGCGTGCCTGTGGCGAGAACTTCAGACAGCGTATCATAGATGTCTTCGGAAAGCGCCTTAACCAGAGTCTCCTTCCTGTCGGTGTGGACACCACAGTATGTAAGATACATGGCTTTATCGGCAAACCTGAAGCATCGAAGAAGAAAAACGCACATCAGTATTTCTTTGTCAACGGCAGATATATGAAGCATCCGTATTTCAACAAAGCCGTGATGACACCTTTCGAACGACTTATTCCTGCTGGCGAACAGGTACCGTATTTCATCTATTTTGATGTGCCGGCAGAAGATATAGATGTAAATATCCATCCTACAAAGACGGAGATAAAATTCGAGAATGAGCAGACGATATGGCAGATACTGATGGCTTCTGTGAAGGAGAGCTTAGGAAAATTCAACGATGTCCCTTCGATAGACTTCGACACGGAAGGCAAGCCCGACATACCGGTCTTCAACCAACAGCAGACGGATGACTTCGGCTTCGCCGTTCCGAAGGTTGATTTCAATCCGTCGTATAACCCCTTCAACACCAATCCTCGTCAGCCGTCAGTGCCGTCAAACTGGGAACAGCTGTATGAAGGTGCTGCCGCACAGGGCGACAATGACATGCAGCAGCCAGGGGATTTTGATGAAGCCGCTCTCTTCCAGACAGACGAGATGTCACCTGCATCAACTGCCCCTTCCGCTACAATAGCATCGGCGCTGAATGGTGGAACGACGATAGAAGACAAGTCTCCGGCACATTACCAGTATAAAGGAAAATACATCATGACGGCTGTTAAGTCGGGACTTATGATTATTGACCAGCACAGGGCGCATGTGAGAGTGCTGTATGATGGCTACAGAAAGCAGCTCGAAGACAAGGTCGGCAATACCCAGAAGATGCTTTTCCCGGAGATGATACAGTTTTCTCCTGCCGACAATGTGGTATTTCAGAAGATAATGCCCGATATGCTGACTTTGGGATTCGACTTCAGCGACCTCGGTGGTGGCAGCTATGCTATCGGCGGCATTCCGTCCGGTCTTGAGGGCTTGAACCCGATAAGTTTAGTGAATGATATAGTGGCTTTGGCATCGGAGAATACCATTTCCGTGGATGAGGATATAAACCATACGGTGGCTCTCGGACTTGCCCGTGATGCGGCAATACCTTATGGACAGGTGCTGAACAACAAAGAGATGGAGAATCTCGTGAACGAGCTGTTCGCTTCCGCCAATGTCAACTACGCTCCTGACGGCAAGACTATTATAGCAATACTTTCCCAAACAGACATAGACCACCTGTTCTGATAAACAGAACGGGTGGAAACATGTTTTTTTTACACCTGTATTTATGTATCTTTATTCACTTTTGGGGGGAATAAGATACATATTTTTTGATGTCTTTTCCTCACTTCTTGAAACGTGTGTCTTATACTGATATAGGTAGACACATTTTATAAACAATAAAAATGTGTAAT
>OOCQ01000975.1_pt1 | contig 20212 bp, 18 predicted proteins | sample 1671121 | NCBI WGS metagenome assembly OOCQ01 (sample SAMN06348124, study PRJEB24527) | human gut metagenome | biome: human gut; feature: ankylosing spondylitis patient; material: feces | host: Homo sapiens | place: China | collected 2015-10 | reverse complement strand
AGAAGGCTATCATCCTTCTTGAAAACAAGAAGGATAAGAATAACGAAGACACCATTCAGGTGCTCAACAAGGTACAGGACAGACTCAAATCTATTCTGAACTTTGTATAAGGATAAAGGAGGAAAATTATAATACTTAGACATTAAAGAGTCACGAAAGACTAATATACTTTCATGACTCTTTAATAATTATTATTTATGATAAATCGAGTTACTTCATTAAAATTGATTTATTATTGCTGCCATAGCCGATAATCTTGACATCTACTTTTGAATGGATTAAAGTTGGTGAACCTTGTATCTTGTATTGGAAGTAGACTGTATCTATTTTCTCTGTTGTGGCTATTTTAAGAGTTTTAACTTCGTCGAATATATCCAATGTTATCTTTTTGAATTTTTTGTTGTCGCAAGCAACCACTTTTTTTTAACAATATATCCTCGTTGGTCTGTCTTGTATTCAACAGCAACGTATGCTTCCAAATTATTATTTTGAGCAATTATATTGACATATTTCTAAGAAAAGCAGAACATAAACAAGATAAAAAGTGAAGTAAAAAACAACTAAAAGAAGTTTTCAAAAACACAAAAAGAAATATTTCCAGATGCATACAACACGTCTATTTCTTTAATTATCAATACTTTAAACATCAATAGAAGTTTTTTTTTAAAAAAACTAATCGAGAATCAATATCGGGTCAAATCGGGTCAGGGTCAAATCGGGTCATTTTGAAAATGAAATGTCATTTTCAGCCATAGTATAATATAAATATATTTATATTATACTATATATGACATTGCGCCCCGAAAATGAAAATGACCCGATTTGACCTTGACCAGATTTGACCTTTTTTAGGCGTGTGAATGCTTCTGCCCTTTTCAAGGGGTGTAAAAAAGTACTGCTGCAAGAAATGTTGTCTGATAACGGGCATCTCTTACGACCGAGGCAGGGGATAAATGATGGCAGGCTCCGGTCATCAATGACGACCCCGAAAAGGACAAGAAACGGGGCAGTACACCGAGATCATGACTATCGAGAAGTTTGCCAAGCACATCACCTCTCATGGCAGCGTGTACTCCAGAGCTGACATCAGCGCCATCCTCTACATGGCAGTGGACTGCATGAGAGAGATGCTGCTCGAGGGCAAAAAGATGAAAATGAAGAATGACAGCTCTCCTCTACCCCATGAGGAGGCAGTCATTTTCGGTCATCAAGGATTTTTCGAATAACATGACGAAAACAGCAATTTATTTGCTTTTCGAAGTGTTAATTTTATAAAAAATGTCTGTTTTCCAAAGAAAAAGCCTTACTTTTGCATATTGATAACTGAGCCCACTTTAAAAAGTGGCTTGAAAATTTTAATTAACAAATTTTAGTTGCAGTCCGTAAACAAAAGAACAAAGACTACACGTAACATTAACATGCCTCACTAACATGAAAAAAGTATTATTTCTATTGTTTCTAATTGGAACAACATTTACCGTATCAATATCAGCATCTGTCAATATACCATTAAACGATGGATGGCTTTTCAACCGTGGCTTTCAAGCATCTTCTTCTGGAATGACAAAAGTAAACCTGCCACATACATGGAATGCAGAGGACGGAATGTTTGGCAACACCGATTACTATCGCGGACTGTGTAACTACACCCGTAAGCTGCAACTCCCTATCAAATACCAAGGAAAACGCATATTTCTGAAAGTTGGTGCTGCACAAACAGTGGCTGATGTCTTTGTAGATCATCATTTTGTAACACAACACAAAGGCGGATATACGGCATTTGTGGCTGAGTTGACCGACTTTATCAGACCAGGAAAGGAGAGTACATTGGAGATTCGTGTCAATAATGCGCCAACTATGGATATTGCACCTATATGTGGTGACTTCAATATCTTTGGCGGTCTATACCGTGGTGTAGAACTGATAGTGACCGATGACGTTTGTATTGCACCAGACTATTATGCGAGCTCTGGTGTGTTTTTCACTCAAACAGAGGTAACTGAAAAAAAAGCCACATTGAAGATAGAAACTCTACTTTCTTCACAAAAAACATCACTGGAAGGTTGCGAAGTGGAATTTCAGTTATACGACAGGAGGAAACAACTTCGTCACTTGGTCTGCAACGAAATATCAGAAGGAAACAAGGTGGTAATGACCACTACGATTGACCATCCTCACTTGTGGAATGGAGTGAAAGATCCGTTTCTGTATCAGGCTGTTGTCATATTGCGAAAGAATGGACAAGAAATAGACAGGAGGCAGGAGGCAATAGGATTCCGCTATTATCACGCAAATGCAGATAAAGGATTCTTTCTGAATGGAAAGCCATATCGACTCAATGGGGTTAACATGCATCAAGATAGGGCTGAAATTGCCACAGCACTATATCAGTACAACCTCGACGAGGACTTGGATATCGTTCAGGAGATGGGATGCAATGCTATCAGACTCAGTCATTACCCCCAATCCAAATACCTACACCAACAAATGGATCGTCGCGGATTGGTAGCATGGGCTGAAATTCCTTTCGTCAATGTATATGTCACAAACCCCAACTATGACGAGAACCTACGTCAGCAGTTAAAAGAACTGATACTACAAAACTACAATCACCCCTGTATCTTATTTTGGGGACTCTTCAATGAAATCAACTCTGGATGGTTAGACCGTCCTTCTAAAATGGCAAAAGACCTCCATGACTTGGCACACCAATTAGACCCTTCACGCCCAACAATGGGGGCAAGCAATCAAAATGATGATTTCAACGGCACACCCGATTTGATTGCATTCAACAAATATTTCGGATGGTATGACGACAAGATGGGAGAAATTGGCAACTGGGCTGACAACGAGCACCGCCAACACCCAGAAAGGAAAATGGGAATCAGCGAATATGGAGCAGGCGCATGCGTATTCCAACAAACAGATTCATTAATTCACCCAGACCCATTAGGACAATGGCATCCAGAAAACTGGCAAACCTATTACCACATCAGAAATTGGGAAGAACTACAGAAACGCCCATACCTATGGTGCAACTTTATTTGGTGTATGTTCGACTTTGCTTCTGCTGGTCGTAGAGAAGGCATCATTCCTGGTCGCAACGACAAGGGACTGGTAACTTACGACAGGCGCACAAAGAAGGACGCTTATTATTTCTACAAAGCCAACTGGAACAAAGACGATCAATTTGTGTACATTGCAGGAAAGAGAAATACACAAAGAAACTGTAAAACCACCTCAATACAGGTATTTAGCAATAGCGGTCCTGCCTGTTTGTATATCAATGGTAAGTCTTACGGACAGGTAGTTCCTAACAACGTTAATGTGTTACTATGGAAGGATGTGACACTGGATACTGGTGTAAATATTATCGAAGTAAAGAATAAACATAGTAAAGATACATGTACATGGGTCTGTAGAGGAAAGTCGGGAGATAATCCGGACATTCTTCCATAATGACACGACATGGGCGATTGTGTTGAAAGAGACTGGCGAGGCTATCGGCTGCATCGGCTACTACACCCATGAAACCAGCAACATCCCTATCGGAAAAAACGACTGCGAAGTGGGCTACTGAGTAGGAAAGCCTTATTGGAACAAGGGAATCTGCACCGAAGCCTTGAAACTGATGCTCGATTACTGCATAAAACGAAGCATCCGAAAAGCCGTTTCAGAAATCAATCTGAAACGGCTTTTAATCTATCTGAAGCCTTCATCCTAAGCTACAAAATTACCATCCACCGTTTGGGGGGAGTCATCAGATGAACCCCACCAACTTACTATTTGGTAGGCAAGTAATCAAACAGACATGCTAAATCCAACAGAATGTTAAATCAGATAATTCTTGTTAAGTAAATCTTATATCTCACCCACTATTTATACCTTTGCACGCATTCCTACATGATAGGGGATTATTCGTATTCGAAAGGATAACGTTTTAATTATTTAGTTTTAATGATTTGATTTCATTTATTTGATTTCATTTATTTAAGAAAGATTATATGAGAGAAAATTCAGAAAGTTCAGTAGCCTGCCATCATCGCGTAGGCTTCCTGGGATTGCTCATCACTCTGGGCATCGTGTTTGGAGATATAGGTACATCCCCACTCTATGTGATGAAGGCCATCCTGCACACGGGTGAAGCCATCAACGAGAGCACCATCCTGGGCGCATTGTCGTGCATCATCTGGACACTCACCCTGCAGACCACCATCAAATATGTATGTGTGGCACTGCGAGCCGACAACAATGGCGAAGGAGGCATTCTCGCCCTCTACGCCCTGCTGCGCAAGATGAAGAGAAAGTGGATTTACCTATTGGCCATCATCGGTGCCAGCACCCTGCTGGCAGATGGAATCATCACCCCTGCCATCACGGTTACCACAGCCATCGAAGGACTCGGAAGCATCAGTCCCCACCTGCCAGTCATCCCCATCACACTGGGCATCATCACCATCATCTTCTTTGTGCAACGCTTTGGCACAGAGAGCATCGGCAAATCGTTCGGAGTATTCATGCTGATATGGTTCCTGCTGCTGGGCGTAACGGGAGCTTTCAGCATCACCTCTTACCCGTTGATTCTGAAGGCCTTCAACCCCTACTATGCTGCCATGCTGCTGGCAAAATCGCCACAATGGTTCCTGATTCTGGGTGCCGTGTTCCTCTGTACCACCGGTGCTGAGGCTCTTTACTCCGACCTGGGTCACTGCGGCAGAAAGAACATCACCATCAGCTGGCTTTTCGTAAAGGCCATGCTCATCCTCAACTATCTGGGTCAGGGAGCATGGGTGCTGAACCATATTCATACTGCCTCCTCCGTGAATCCGTTCTTTTCCATCATGCCCCAGAACATGCTGATTTTTGCCATCATCATGGCCACGGGTGCGGCAATCGTTGCCAGTCAGGCACTTATCAGCGGCACCTTCTCCATATTGAGCGAAGCCATGAACCTGCACTTCTGGCCACGCATGCGAATCAAGCATCCTACACATGTAAAGGGACAGCTCTATATCCCGGTCATCAACCTCGCCATGTACATTGGTGTGGTTCTCATCATCCTGCTCTTCCGCGACTCCTCGCACATGGAAGCAGCCTACGGTCTCGCCATCACCATCACCATGCTGATGACCACCCTGCTGCTCGGTTTCTACCTGCGCACCAAGGGTGTGGCGCGCATCTTCATCCTGCTGTTCATGGGCGCATATTGCGTGATCGAGGGCATTTTCCTTGCCGCCAACCTGTCAAAATTCCTCGCAGGAGGATGGTGTACGATGCTTATTGGCGGAATCCTGTTCCTGATGATGTATGTATGGGTTCGCGCCATCAAGATCCGCCAGCATTACATCAGTACCAAACCGCTGGATGAGTATTATCAGATTATCTCCGACATCAAGGCCGACGAGAGCATCCCCAAGTACGCATCCAATCTGGTTTATGTGAACCATGCCGACAAGGAAGGTTCGGTGGATGACAAGCTGCTCTATTCCATCATCAACAAGCAGCCCAAGCGTGCTGACCATTATTGGCTTATCAATCTGGAATTTGCAGATACTCCTGACACGCTGGAGTACAGTTGCGAGACCCTGGTTCCCGACACCCTCTACAGTGTAACCATGCGCATAGGTTTCCGCATTGAGCCTAGGGTGAGCCTCTACTTGCGACAAGTGGTAGAAGACCTGGTGGCAAGTAGGAAGGTGGATTTGAGAAGTACCTATCCTTCGCTTCGCAAAAACGGAATTCCTGGCGATTTCCGCTTCATCATCATCCACCGCGTATATTACCCGGAGAGTTCCGACAACCGTCAACAGAACCTGCTGATGACTGTCTATGCCCTTATCAGCAAGATAGGCATTGACGAGCCTAAGGCTTTGGGCCTCGACACATCCATGGTGGTGGTAGAACGTGTTCCGCTCATCATCAACCATCACAACAGAAGCATCAGGCGCATTACGCAGATTGCTGAAGAAGAAGCAGTAGAAGAAGAGAAATAGAAAGGGATAAATGGAAGAATAGGAAGAAAAAAACGAAAACTGAACATGAAAGGAGGCTTATATGAACCTGAGAAGAGCCTTCTTTGCGGTTGGATTAAGCCTCTTTTGGATTCGGTATGAGCCACTTCCCAACCGCAAAGAAGCCTCTTCCCGACCTGGAACGAGCCTCATACCAAGCGCTCAATCTCTAATCTTAGCAGCCGCACAACTGCATTTCTTGCATTTTAAAAAAAGAAAAATGAAAAGAAAAGAAGAAAGAAAAAATGAAAAAGAGAAAGTAACAAAGAGAATAAAGTAAAAAAAGAAAAGAATATAAAGAAAAGAAAAAAGAAAAAATTTCGCCTACGGCGATATCGGTCGCTGCGATGCATTTCTTGCAGAAACAGCACCGCAGCGACCGATTTTCGGGCAACATCTTCTTTTATTTTATGTTTTCTTCAGTAGATATATTTTCTTTTTTTTTCAGCCGAAATTTTCTTTCCGCATAACCTTCTGCTGCCCAATTAAGCCTACGTAAAATTTCCATGCTGCATTTACGTATAAAATTTGTAAAAAACGATACGTTTCCCGATTGTTTCTTGTATCTTTGCACAATAAATTTTGAACCTTAACATAACATTTGAAAAACAATGAAAACAGAAGACATCATTCAGTGCGCAGGCAACTTACCTGCCAGTCATATCGCAGAGAAGGTAAACGAGGCTTTGGCTTCCCATCAAGCCCTCGTCATCACCGCACCCCCAGGCGCCGGCAAGTCTACCCTCCTGCCCCTCACCATCCAGGCAGCTCAGGAAGGCAAGATCCTGATGCTGGAGCCACGTCGCCTCGCCGCACGCCAGATAGCCGAACGAATGGCGAGCATCCTGGGCGAGCCTGTAGGCCAGACCGTGGGCTACAGAGTGAGATTCGACAGCAAGATATCGGCCAGCACCCGTATCGAGGTACTGACCGAGGGCATCCTGACCCGCATGCTGATAGATGATGCCACGCTCGATGGGGTGAGCACCGTGATATTTGATGAATTCCATGAGCGCAACATCAACTCCGACCTAGCCCTGGCGCTCACCCGCAAAGCACAAGACATCATACGCCCGACCTCAAGATAGTCATCATGTCTGCCACCATCAATGCCACTGACATCTGCCATGCCCTGCAAGCACCCCTGATAGAGAGCGAAGGCAGAATGTACAACGTGGAGACCACCTATGCAGCAGATGACATCGACAGCCGAGACATACCGCAAGCCATGGCAGCCGCCATCCTCCAAGCTCATCGCCAGCACGAAGGCGACATCCTAGCCTTCCTGCCTGGACAAGGCGAGATACAGAAATGCGAGGAGATGCTCCTGAAGACTGACCTTTCGCATGATGCAGCAGCGGAAGTCACCGAGGTATATCCCCTATACGGCAATCTACCTATAGAGAAACAGCGACAAGCCATCGCCCCTTCGCCCGCAGGCAAGCGAAAGATCGTGCTCGCCACCTCTATCGCCGAGACATCGCTCACCATCGAGGGAGTAAGAATCGTCATAGATTCCGGACTCTGCAAGAAAATGGTTTTCGACGACCGAACCGGACTCAGCCACCTCACTACCGCGCGCGTCACCCAAGACATGGCTACCCAGAGAAGAGGTCGCGCGGGACGCGTTGCAGAGGGATATTGCTATCGTCTATGGACCCAGACCTCCAACCACCTGATGGAGGAACAGCGCAAACCCGAGATAGAAGAAGCCGACCTCACACCCATGGTGCTGGACATCGCAGCCTTTGGCGAGAGCGACATCTACCAGATGGATTGGCTCACCGAGCCCCCTAAAGGCAAGGTACACAGTGCCTGCCAATTGCTCCACTCGCTAGGAGCCTTATCAACGGAAGAACTATCCAGCATCACCCCTCTGGGCAGAGAGATGGCAGCCATGCCTTGCCACCCACGCATAGCCAAGATGATTCTTACGGCTGAGACCCAAGCACAGAAGGCACTCGCCTGCGACATCGCAGCCATTCTGGAAGAGAAAGACCCGCTTTCTGCCGAGACTGATACCGACATGACGCTCCGCCTCAGCATCTTGCGCAGCAATCGGAGGAAGAAGACATTGGACAGATGGGCTAGAATAGCCAAGATAGCGGAAGACTACCGAAGGACTAGCGTCAGCAAGATATCGGAAGACAACTCGGAGATAGACGCCTGCGAAATGGGCTATCTGCTAGCCTCCGCCTACCCAGAGCGCATCGCCATGAGCATAGACAACATCGGTACCTATCGCCTGGCCAGCGGCGACCAAGTACGCCTCAGCCCCGAAGACTCGCTCTTGGCTCACAAATGGTTGGTCATCGCATCGCTCAATACCTCCGGTTCCGCCTCCGCGCCATCTGCCACAGGCAGAGTTTTCCTAGCTGCCCCCGTAGATGCCAACGCCCTATCCTGCACCCAGCGCGACAACATCAGCTGGGACAGCAAACAGGGATGCGTGGTGATGCAGCGAGAAAAGCGAATCGGACAGCTGACGATAGAGAGCAAGCCCATCCAGGATGCCGACAAGCAGCAACTCATCAGCATCATCTGCGAAGCCATGAAGAAAGAAGGACTCAGCATGCTCAACTGGGACAAGGACACGCAAGCCCTGCAACGCCGAGTGGCGCAAGTGGCACTTTGGCACCCCGAACTGGGGCTCCCCAACCTATCCACCGAGCACCTGATGCAGACAGCCATCGACTGGCTCCCCTTCTATCTGGAAGACAACGGCAAGATGAGGACCACCAACAGCGAGCTGAAGAAAATCAACCTCAACGAGGTGATATGGAACATCATCCCCTACGAGATGCAGCAAGAGATAGAGCGCCTAGCCCCTACCCACATACAAGTGCCATCGGGCAGCCGAATACGCATCGACTACCGCTCTGGAGCAGAAGCCCCCGTGCTCAGTGTTAGGCTCCAAGAATGCTTTGGCATGGAGCAAACACCCTGCGTCAATGATGGCAAGCAGCCCCTCCTGCTGGAACTCCTATCACCAGGATTCAAGCCCGTGCAGCTCACCCAAGACCTGCAGAGCTTTTGGCAAGGCACTTACTTCGAGGTAAGAAAAGAGCTGAAGCGTCGCTACCCGAAGCACTATTGGCCCGAAAATCCACTGGAAGCAGAGGCAACAAGAGGCGTAAAAAGAAAAACTCAACAATAAGGAGCCAAAAAATTTGCTCCTTTACGAGTTTTTTAGTACCTTTGCCAGCCGAACCAAGAATGAAAGAAGAGGAAAGAAAAATAAGAAGAAAGGAAAAGAATAAATATGGCAACAATTATCTATCCATCACCGATATTCGGTCCGGTAAACTCCAGAAGACTCGGTGTATCACTCGGCATCAACCTCATGCCAAACGATGGCAAGGTTTGCTCATTCGACTGCCTATACTGCGAATGCGGATTCAACGCCGACTTTCGCCCTAAGCACAAGCGCCCTACACGCCAGGAAGTGAAAGAGGCACTGACCGAAGTGCTGAAGAAAAGACACGAGAACCACGAGCCCCTGGACGACATCACATTTGCTGGCAATGGCGAGCCAACAGGTCATCCCGACTTCAAGGCAATCGTAGAAGACACTGTAGAGGTGCGCAACCAGTACTTCCCTGAGGCCAAGCTCTCCGTACTGAGCAACGCCACATACATCTACAAGCCCGAAGTGCGCGAGGCCTTGATGCTGGTAGACAACAACATCTTGAAGCTAGACACCGTGGACATGGACTATATCAAGAAACTGGATCGCCCACAGCAGCCCCACTATGACGTAAAGGACGTGATAGAAGACCTCAAGAAATTTGAAGGCCACGTCATCATCCAGACCATGTTCCTCTGCGGCGACGGTATGGACAACACCAGCGAGCTGTACGTGGCTCCATGGCTGGAAGCCGTAAAAGACATCAAGCCACAGCAAGTCATGGTATATACCATCGACCGTGAGACTCCAGACAAGCTCCTGGAGAAAGCATCCCACGAGACACTCGATGCCATCAAGGCACGTGTGGAGGCGCTAGGCATCAAGTGTACAGCCAGTTACTAAATGATAAAGTATGAAAGAAAAGAACAACATCCTCGTCATCAGCGACATGTGTGGATACGGCAAGGTATCTGCAGCCGTACAGATGCCCATTCTCTCCTATATGGGGCATGATGTATACAACCTGCCCACCATGCTCATCAGCAACACCTTCCCCTATGGCAAATATGCCATTCTGGAGAGCACATCTTACATAGAGGAGGCTCTGCAGAAATGGAACGAGCTGGGCATCCACTTCGATGCCATCACCACAGGCTTCATGGCATCCGAGCATCAGGCACAGTTAGTGGCTAGATATTGCGCACAGCAAGCAGCCCTTGGCACCCATATCTTCGTGGATCCCGTGATGGCAGACTATGGCAAGCTATATGGTGGTGCCAACGAAGGCACCATCCGCTGCATGAAAGAGATGCTGAGCGTGGCTCACCTCTGTTTCCCCAACTATACGGAAGCTTGCCTGCTCACCGACGAACCCTACAAGGCTGAAGGTATCACGCAGCAAGAAGCCCAACTGCTGGTCAACAAGCTGAGAGCCATAGGCTCCCACTCCGTACTCATCACCTCTTGCATCGTGGATGGCGAGCACGCCGTGGTGGGCTACAATCATCTCACAGACGAGCACTTTCTCTTGCCATACGAGGAGATACCCGTGCAATTTCCTGGCACAGGCGACATCTTCTCTAGCATCATAGAGGGCAGAATGATGGATGGCGACCATCTGCGCCACGCCACCCGAGTGGCAATGGACACCCTGCGCAAGTGGATAGACCGGAACAAGGACAATGACGACATCAACCGCGGCATCCCCGTGGAGCGCCATCTCGCCGACCTATAATATGTATACAAACATAAAGGGCTACCCTCACGGGCAGCCCTATACATATTATACAAAAACATTATGAATTATTTCTATTAGCGAACAAGATTTTATTTCATCTTTATTTAATAGTCATTCTATCTAAAAGTTTCAAATAGCATGGCTGTTCTCTTACAACCGAATAATCATTTATATGTATATGTCTCGCAATACATTCTGTTTTACGGGTGCAAAGGTACGGCTTTTTTCTCATTCCTGCAATACCTAAAAATGGGGGTTTTCATCAATACCTACTTATGATTACCCCATAAATGGTAGCCAGCAGGATAGAAACAGAAAGGAAATGAGGGCGAAAACCGCATAAAAAAAGAACTGCAAGCCAGTATGACCCGACCTGCAGTTCTTCACTAAAATATCTCTCTCTTATTTTTCTCTTTATCAACAATCGTGATTACTTCAAACCACGGTTAACGAGTGTAGCGTTCAAGAGCATCACGTACTTGCGATACTGATTGCCATTGAGGATGCCGTGCATGTACTTCAAATCCTTGATGACAGCCTTGTCGATCATTGCTGCACGCTCCTCAGCTGGAGCAGTTGCTGCATTCATCATATCTGCAGTGAAGTTCTTGTGTACATCAGCTACAGCCTCTGTCTGATCGATGTTGAGTGACAATGCATCTGCCAAGCTACCCATCTGCACGTTCATGTTGTAAGCTGCTGTTGCGTTTGTTGCCTCGTCTGCTGCAAAAGTAGTTGTTGCCATTGCGAACATTGCTACTGCCAAAATCATAATCTTCTTCATAATCTTTTTACCTTTCTTTACTTTGTGGGTCAAACCTTACTTGAGGTGCCCTAGTTAAACATTATCCTATAGTCTTTTTCTTTAAGACACTGCAAAGGTACGAACTTTTTTCTGTGTACGCAAACAATTAGTCGATTTTTTCCATTTTTCTCACTCTTTTTTGACTTACATCAATAGCAAACACCCAAAATTAACAACATAACGTTATTTATTACAATTATTAGCTTACAAATTGCTATCCGAATATTACAATTTACTTTCAAGTGTATTTCATGCCTTGTAACACCTACAAAATGATAGGTATCTTCACCTATTTTCTACTCTTCTGATAACATTTATGCCAATTCTCTTTTCAGAACCAATATTTTTTTGTATCTTTGCAGAAGATATTCGCTTAACTCCCCAAATGGAGAGGCGGTTTTACACATTATTATATATATGGAACAAGAGAATCACATAGACAAGGCATTGGCTTTCATCGAAAGCGTGCAGAAACTAGGCAACCAGCTCTCGGCAGCCGAGCAGCACCAGAAAGCCATGCTCTCCAGAATGCTCGATCTCAAGAAAGAGGGCAAGACAGACGGCGAGGAATATGCCGAGCTGAGCAACAAGAGCAAGGGTCTGCAAGACCTCATAGACAAATGGCGCCCCATCTATCTGGAAAGAATGGCTATGCTCAAGGAGGTGAAAGACCAGCATGGCATTCCAAAGAAGAAAAGAGCCAACAAGAAGTAACAGACATCAATAAATAAGACAATAATAAAAACGAAAAATATAAAATGGAATCAAACGTAAAGAACAAATTCATCAGAGTGTCATACGCACTCTATGACGTAACTAAGGGAAGTAATGGTGAAGAAATGCTCATCGAGCGCACTACCGACGAGCGCCCTTTCTTCTTCATCAGCGGCATGGGCGTTACCTTGCCTGCATTCGAGGAGAAGATAGTAGACTTGGCTCAGGGCGAGGAGTTCGACTTTGAGTTGGAGCCAGAGCAGGCTTACGGTCAGCACTATGACGAGCGTGTCATCGACCTGGACAAGCAGATCTTCACCATCAATGGCCAGTTTGACGCGCAGCACGTACAGGTAGGCGCCATCATCCCATTGCAGAATGAGGATGGCAACCACTTCAATGCTGTGGTAAAGAACATCACCGACGACAAGGTAACTTGCGACCTGAACCACCCATTGGCTGGCTTGAAGCTGAACTTCTGTGGTCAGATCTTGGAGAGCCGTGAGGCTACAGCCGAGGAAATTGCCAAGATGGCTGAAATCTTGAGCGGACAGGCTGGTGGCTGCGGTGGCGGTTGCGACAAGTGTGGTGGCGACTGCGAAGGCGGTTGCGAAGGTGGTTGCGAAGGTGGTTGCAACAAGTAATATTTAGTAGATAATATGAGGAATACATTTGGTCATCTATTCACACTCACAACATTTGGTGAGAGTCATGGTGTAGCCGTGGGAGGTGTCATCGACGGTTTCCCTGCCGGCATAGACATTGACATGGACTTCGTGCAGAGCGAGCTCAATCGCCGCCGTCCAGGTCAGAGCCATATCACCACAGCCAGAAAGGAAGCCGACAAGGTGGAGTTTCTGAGTGGTGTGTTCGAAGGCAAGTCCACAGGTACGCCTATCGGTTTCGAGGTACGCAATCAGAATCAGCATTCTCAGGACTATGAGAACATGCGCTGTCTGTTTCGCCCTTCGCATGCCGACTATACTTATCATGAGAAGTATGGCGTGCGTGACCATCGTGGTGGAGGTCGCTCTTCGGCTCGCATCACCATCGCTCGTTGCGTAGGTGGTGCCCTTGCCAAGTTGGCTCTACGCCAGTTGGGCATCAGCATCACCGCCTACACCTCTCAAGTGGGCAGCATCTCGCTGGATAAGGATTACCATCAGTATGACCTCAGCACCATAGAGGACAATCCCGTGCGCTGTCCAGACCAGGCGAAAGCCAAGGAGATGGAAGATCTCATAGCTAGCGTGAAGGCCGACGGCGATACCATTGGTGGCATCATCACCTGCGTAATCAAGGGATGCCCCGTGGGATTGGGCGAACCTGAGTTTGACAAGCTCCATGCCCAACTGGGCGCAGCGATGCTGGGCATCAATGCTGTAAAGGGATTTGAATATGGCGAGGGATTTGCGGGCGTCACCGCTCGTGGCAGTCAGCAGAACGATGTGTTCCTACCTGGCAACTCTATCACCACCAAGACCAATCACAGCGGAGGCATCCAGGGTGGCTTGAGCAATGGTCAGGACATCTACTTCCGAGTAGCGTTCAAGCCTGTAGCTACCCTGCTCATGGAGCAAGACACTGTGGACCTGGAGGGAAATGCCACCAAGCTAACGGCACGTGGCAGGCACGATCCTTGCGTATTGCCAAGAGCCGTACCGGTAGTAGAGGCAATGGCTGCCATGGTGATACTCGACAACTATCTCCTGAACAAGACCATACATATATAATTACACATTATTATATATATAACAAAAAGGACAGCAAGCTTTTATTACAGCTTACTGTCCTTTAATATTTTAGGGCAATGCTCCTGGAAGAAGCATTTCTCACAGAGCGGCTTGGCACTCTTACATACATATCTACCATGCAGCAATATCCAGTGATGGGCATTTGGAATGTCCTGCTCCGGAATATGCTTCATCAGATAATCTTCCACCTTGCGAGGCGTATCGGCAGTGCGAGGCACCAATCCCATGCGATGGCTCACTCGATACACATGCGTATCCACCGCCATCGTGGCATGTCCAAACCAAACGGCACGTATCACATTCGCCGTCTTGCGCCCCACCCCTGCCAGTTTCACCAAGTCATCAGCCGCCTCAGGCACCTCGCCACCGAAGAGTTCCACGATTTGTCGAGACATCTGCGCCAAGTGCTTAGCCTTGGCATTGGGATAACTCACCGAGGAAATCAACTCATAGATATCCTCCTCGCTAGCCTGCGACATGCTCTTGGCATCGGGATAACGGGCAAAGAGAGCCGGCGTAACCATATTGATGCGCTTATCGGTACACTGAGCCGATAGCAATGTAGCCACCAATAGTTGAAATGCGCTACCAAACTGCAACTCTGTAGTCACATTTGGCAGCGCATTTCTGAAATGGTTTAATATGAATTCGTATCTTTCGTTACGAAGCATAAGCTATTTACTTCTTAGCAGGAGCCTCATCAGCACCCTTCACCTTACCCTTGTATGCCTTGTTCAAGCCAGCGATTACCTCGTTGGTGATGTCATAAGCCTTGTCAGCATAGAGCAGATTGTCGCCGCTCTTAGAGAAGATGATGCTATACTTCTTGTCCTTGTTATACTGAGCCAAGTAGTTGGCGATGCTGTCATGGAGAGCCTTGTTGTACTTGTCCTGCTCAGCAGCAAACTCATTGCTCAAGCGCTGCTGCAAACCCTGAAGGTCATTCTGCTGCTTCTGCAAGCCAGCCTGTACAGCCTCAGCCTGCTCACGAGTGTATGCATTCTGCTGAATCTTCTGCTGGAAATTAGCCGCAGCAGCCTGCAACTGCTGACCCTTCTGTGCGATAGTAGCCTGGATGTTCTGGCCCTTCTTCTCGAGCAGAGCAGAATACTCCTTGGCAAAAGTGTACTGAGTCATGATAGAGTCAACCTCTACATAAGCAATCTTCAACTCAGCTGGAGCCTTGCTCTCAGACTTAGCCTCCACCTGAGGCTGTGACTTGTTGCATGATGCCAATGACAAGGCAGCCACAGCTGCGATAGCCACTGAACTCAAAATGTTCTTTTTCATTGTCGTTATATTGTATTTTATTATTACTTCAAATGTGAATTATTAATTATACATTATACATTACTAATTATTCATCAGTATGCCTTGTTGGCTGCGCGCGCCTCCCTATCTTGGTCTATCACGCAATGGATGCCCTGCTTTCGAAGACCAGGATTGTCATGAATATGCTGCGAAGAGAACTTGCCGTTCTTCTTAAAAATCAGTTTTACGCTAAATAATGCCATGCAGATAGCAATTATTAACACGCTTAATAACATTAATTTTATCATTTTTCGTATCTTTGCAGTGCTTTAGTGCACTTCACGGTGCAAAGGTACGATTTTTTGGGCAATATCCAAAACAAAATACGAGAAATAAATGAAAATTCAAAACAAAATAACAGAAAATTAATGAATAAAAGTGAATTACAACCTGCTCTTGTGTTCGAGCAGTTCGCAAAGATCAACGAAATACCTCGTCCTTCCAAGCACGAGGAGAACATGATTGAGTATCTCAAGGAGTTTGGTAAAATCCATAATCTGGAGACTTTGGTAGATGAAACTGGCAATGTCTTGATTCGCAAGGCAGCCACTCCAGGACATGAGAATGCAGCCACCATCATCCTGCAGAGCCACATGGATATGGTATGCGACAAGTTGGTGGATGTAGACTTTGACTTCCATAAGGATGCCATCCAGACCTATATCGATGGCGATTGGCTCAAGGCTAAGGGCACTACCCTGGGTGCCGATGACGGTATCGGTTGCGCTATCGAGCTCGCCATCCTCGCCAGCAACGACATTGAGCATGGTCCTATCGAGTGCGTCTTCACCCGTGATGAGGAGACCGGACTTACGGGAGCTCACGGCATGAAGGCAGGATTTATGACGGGCAAGATGCTCATCAACCTGGACTCAGAGGACGAAGGCTTGATCTTTGTATCTTGTGCCGGTGGTCAGACCACTCATGCCACCTTCCACTTCCAGCGTGAGGCAGCTCCAGCTGGTTACTTCTTCCTGGAGATTTCCTTGAAAGGACTTAACGGTGGTCACTCTGGTGATGACATCGACAAGAAGCGCGCCAATGCCATCAAGATTCTCTCTCGCTTTCTCTTCTTGGAAAATGCGAAACTGAATGGCGACATCCGCTTGGTTAGCTTCAACAGTGGCAAGATGCACAATGCCATTCCACGTGATGGCAAGGTGGTTTTCGCCGTAAAGAACGAGGCTAAGGAGCAGGTTCGTGCCGACTGGAATGTCTTTGCTTCTGAAGTAGAGGATGAATTCCACATTACCGAGCAGAGCATGCAGTTCAAGATGGAGAGCGCTGAGGCTGCTGCCGTCATCGAGCCAGCAACAGCCCAAAAGTTTATCATGGCATTGCAGGCTGTAGACAATGGTCCGCTCACCACCTGCCAAGACGAGGCCATCGCCTGGATGGTAGAGACATCAAGCAATGTGGCAAGCGTGGCAACCAGCGATGACAGCATCAACATCGTGGCTTCACAGCGCAGCAATGTGATGAGCAACTTGGAGAACATGACCAACACCGTGAAGGCTGCCTTCCTCTTGGCAGGTGCCGAGGTAACTGTTGGCGACAAATATCCAGCCTGGAAGATGCGTGCCGACAGCCAGCTCACCGACTTGGCAGTGAAGAGCTACGAGAAACTCTTCGGCAAGGAACCATTGGTCAAGGGCATTCATGCCGGCTTGGAGTGCGGTTTGTTCTCAGAGCGCTACCCAGACCTCGACATGGTAAGCTTCGGTCCAACCCTTCGCAATGTGCATACCCCAGAGGAAGCACTGCTCATCCCTACCGTGCAGATGGTATGGGACCACTTGCTCGAAATCTTGCGCAGTGTGAAATAGAAGCATCTTGCGCAGCGTAAAATAACATATAGATTATGAAGAATAAGTTAACATTCCTAGCAATGGGCTTGGTGCTGGCACTCACATCTTGTGGCGACCAGCACAAGGCTCAATCGCTCGTCAAGGATTTCCTGAATGAGAATCTGGAGGAGAGGGACTGTAGCTATGAGCGATTCAGCCGCCTCACTCCTACGGCGATGATAGACATGAATGGCGTGAAAGACATGCGACAGCACATGAGCCAGATGCCATACATGAAAAAGAACATCAACTATCAAGATGCCTCTGCCATCAGCGACACCTTATTATATATAAGGGCCACCTATAAGCTGACCGACAAGGCGGGCAAGGAGCAAGAGCTCACCCAGACTTTCTATATGGACAAGGCTTTGACGCGCGTAGTGGCATTCAAGGAAAACTAAGATTTAGTTAGGAGTTAGGAGTTAGGAGTTAGGAGTTGCCTACGGAATCATAAGGCATGTAACTCCTAACTCCAAACTCCTAACTCCAAACTCCTAACTCCAAACTCCTAACTACCCCGCCATCATCTTTTTCATATAGGTTCGAACCTCTTTTCTTGCCGAACCTAAGCAATACTCCACATTTTTATATTTTAAACTCAATTGCTCCGCAATCTCACTCACCTGCAATCCCTCATAGATATGCAGTCGATATATCTTACTCTGCTTGCTGGAGAGGCGGGCTATGCTATGCTCCAGTTGCTCCCCCACCTCATGGGCAGAATACACAGACTCCACATCATCTATATACTTCACAGCCCAATCGCTCTTCTGGATGATATGCTCATACTCCTCTACCTTGCGCTTGTGGCGCCAATAGTCATAGATGAGATTCCTTGCCACCGTATAGACCAAACAGGGCAAAGTGATGGGCGTAATCATCTTGTCCATTTGCAAGAGACGAACAAAGATGTTCTGGACAACATCTTCAGCATCTTCAGCAAATAGCAACCGAGAGGCGACAAACTTTTGTAGTTCGTCATAGTGTGCTGTGTAGTATTCAGCAATTATGCTGCGTTTAGATTCTATCTGTTCCATGATGATAGTTTTTATGTATCCTGTAACCGCAAAGCAATGCGATAACAATAATGCAAAGATAGCAAAAAATCGCGGTGCCACCAAACAAAAGAGACAAAAAAATGTGCTAAATGCCCCATTTGAAACATTTAGCACATATCTAGATACATATTGTTACATGAAATGTTACCTCACACAAAGTTTTGTAACACTCACAGAACCTATTTTTTACTTAATCATATCCACGCTTCTCTTCAAGAATGCATTGAGAGAAGCACCCTTCAGCATACCATTCTGCAACAAGGCAAGGTCGATGAGCTGATGTACGATGTTATTGCCCTTGGCATAACCAGAGATGATTTCATCACGCTTAGCTTTCTCATCAGAGATTGCCTTCTCGGTATTGTGTACATCGTCCTTCTCTTCCTGGGTAATCTCCTCTGGCTTCTTCTTGCTCTGCTCCTGATGCAATACAGCAAGACGAGCCTCCTGTCCCTTGAGCTCTGCGAGGATTGGCTTTAATGCCTCGGCAGTGTTAGCCTCTGCATCGCCCAATACCTTCTTCACCAAGGCATGGTCTGAGTTCAATACGATGGTGTAGCTATCTGGCATCTGACCATAGAAGTTCATGCCTGCCTGGAACTGGCTCATTGCCTTCATACGGCGCATGTACTCGTTCTGGGTGATAAGCACTGGCTGTCCCTGCTCGCCGAGAGCCTGAATCTCCACATAGAATTCTGCCTTGTCTATCTTTGGCATCTGAGAACGGAACACCTCCGACAGGTTGTCAGTCTGTTCCTTGGTCAAGTCTGTCTTCTTGGCATCTTCCTTCACGATGAGGCGATCCACGATGTCTGAGTCAACACGGGTAAAGCGGCTCTTCTCCAACTTCTGCTCCAGCAAACTGACCATAGGAGTATCCAGCTGACCTTCCATCAGCAATACGGAATAGCCCTTCTGCTTAGCTGCCTCGATGTAAGAGTACTGCTCCTCCTTGTTGTTGGCATAGAGATATACCAAGTTGCCATCCTTGTCGGTCTGGTTGTCCTTGATCAATGTCTTGTACTCATCGAAGGTAAAGTACTTACCCTCAACGTCCTTCATCAGGGCGAAGTCCTTGGCGCGATCGTAGAAGTCCTCCTGTGAGAGCATACCATAGTTGATGAAGAGCTTCAGGTCATCCCACTTCTCCTCATACTCCTTGCGGTTCTCCTTGAAGATAGAGTTCAAGCGGTCAGCCACCTTCTTGGTGATGTAGGTAGAAATCTTCTTTACGTTGCTATCGCTCTGCAGATAGCTACGGCTCACGTTCAATGGGATGTCAGGTGAGTCGATGACGCCATGAAGCAGGGTCAAGAACTCTGGCACGATGCCCTCTACCTGGTCAGTAACAAATACCTGATTGCAATACAACTGAATCTTGTTGCGTTGCATATCGATATTGTTCTTGATGCGTGGGAAGTACAGGATACCCGTCAAGTTGAATGGGAAGTCTACATTCAAGTGGATCCAGAACAATGGGTCGTCCTGCATAGGATACAGGGTATGATAGAACTTCTTGTAGTCCTCATCCTTAAGTGTGCTAGGAGTCTTGGTCCAAAGAGGCTCTACATTATTAATAATGTTATCCTCATCGGTCTCCACGTTCTTACCATCCTTCCACTCAGTCTTCTTGCCGAAGGCTACAGGCACTGCCATAAACTTGCAATACTTGTTCAAGAGTTCCTCTATCTTACTCTTCTGGAGGAATTCCTTGCAGTCATCGGCGATGTGGAGAATGATGTCAGAACCACGATCTTCCTTCTCGGCATCCTCAATCTCGAATGCAGGTGATCCATCGCAGCTCCACTTCACAGCCTTGCTACCCTCTTTGTAGCTCTTGGTGATGA
>OOCQ01000973.1_pt1 | contig 20224 bp, 18 predicted proteins | sample 1671121 | NCBI WGS metagenome assembly OOCQ01 (sample SAMN06348124, study PRJEB24527) | human gut metagenome | biome: human gut; feature: ankylosing spondylitis patient; material: feces | host: Homo sapiens | place: China | collected 2015-10 | reverse complement strand
CGACAGCCTGGTCCCAAACCAGGAACGCTACCAACTGCGCTACACCCCGTTGCAACAAGCATCATGCCTTAATTGCGGGTGCAAAGGTATAAAGTTTTTTCAAAACAACAAACTTTTTCTATGATAAATTACTAAGAAAAATATTCTTACCCTATAAGAAAAACAAGAATACAGACTTTATTTGATAAAACAAAGCCTTTATTTTAATAAATAAAACCCATATTTATTAAAATAAGGGCTATATTTTAAGATTCGAATGCGATTAATATCTTTTTGAATATACTTTTATCTATTTGAGGATGTACCTTAATATATTTTGGAAAGGACTATAATATATTGGGGAATGCACCTAATATATCCAATACAACTTATTATATTATAGACTTGCAGTCTTTTAAAATTAAAAGACTACATTGCCGACAAGTTCTTCGAGGTTCTTTTCACGTGTTCTGTCCATTATCAGAAACATGTCGATAAGCCACCAGATACTGCATCCGCCACAAGTAAGAAGCTTCAACACCCCAAGCCCGACATCGCCTATATATATACGGTCTACGCCATATCCGCCGACCAGGATTGAAAGGATGAGCGAAATGGTAGGATCCTTCATCTGTCCAAATGCCATATTGGCTACATTGTAATCCATATTCAGCAGCCTTTCTCTTACTACCGGCAAGGATGACGCCGGCAACTTGTTACCGTAAATCATCAGCAACTGATCTACCTGATTTGCTTCCATACTATTGTTTTTTTATATTCCTAATACGTTTCTTACTACAAGCCAGATAAAGAAAGTCACTACATAGAACCACACTACATACCGGTTTTCTATCACGCTTGCCAACCTTTCTCTTGCCGCGCTCTGGGGCATAAGCCATTCTATGGCAAAGAGCATAGCATACGGCAGAGAATATGCAAGATAATAATTATAGTGGAGAGCCTCCGCAAAATGTCCATGAAAGAAGGCATGTACAAAGCGCTGTATGCCGCAAGCCGGACAGTAGAGTCCGGTAAGCAGTTTAAAAGGACACTTGGGCACCCACCACGACGACGAGGGATTTACGAAATAAAGCCCCACGACAACAATGAGCGCCACAAGCACTATGATATATTTTCTTACCAATGGGTATTCTCTCTAAATATACTTACATCTATGCATCATGATTGCATTATTGTCGCGGCAACTCCAAAAGCATATAGAACCGTGTAAAGCCCGGAGATTACCACTCCTGCGATTATTCCCCAGATGCTCCACTTCTTTGCTTCAGCGGCTGCATTCACCGCTGCCTGGTAATTGCCGGAGAGATAAAGAGTGTTTACTGATGATGCCTTTACTATTGCAACGATGCCGAAAGGCAGGCAGCAGCATATTGTTGTAAATATCGCCAACACGAGATTATTGTCTGGTTTCGGAAGCATCTGGTTGTTGAAACTGCCATTGTTACCAACATTATTATTCTGCTGAGGTGTATCCATCTGAGGAGTCTGATAGTTCTGGTCCATAGTCTGAAAGTTTTTAAATATTAATATCAAGTCATTAAAACTCCACAAAAATACATATTTTTCAGCAAAATAAAAACATTTAGCAACTTATTTTCAATAAAACGACTACAATTAACTGGCATCCTCGCTATAGCTTACACATCGAGTTCGGGATAAAGACGTTGCAGTTCCTTAATTCTTTCCATGGTACGCTGCATGAAGAGCTTGTATTCTTCAGCGTCGGGGTTAAAGGGCTTATGACCAAGAGCCTCCTTTATAGGACGCCATTTTTCGAGGAATGATGATGTCTCCTTACTGAAATAAAGTTTCGAGAAGCGTTCCCAGATATAGCTTACCGCCTGTTCTGAGGGGTGGAGCATGTCTTCCTTATAGAAGCGATAGTCGCGAAGTTCGTCGTTTACAATCTCGTATGCCGGGAAATAAGTGCAGTTGTCGTGCTCCCTGCACAGTTTGTCGGCAGCAAGCAGCAACGTAGCCTTCGACAGTTGGCTGCCGTGGAAGCCGTATTTGGCATAGCGTATAGGACTGACCGTTACTATCACCTTCACCTCCGGATTTATTTTCTCCAATATGCCAACGGCTTCCGAAAGAGCCTCACAGCATTGGTCTATCGTTAGTTCCTCCTCCTGAAACAACCGCTGTGGACGTTTCCTGCAGTTATCAACAATCTCGCCAGTCTCCTTCAAGCGGTAGACATGGTTCGTGCCGAGAGTGAAGACGCAGACCCATCTCTCACTTTCATCAAAGGGAGAAGCCCCAACATCAGAAGACTGGCGGGAGTCTTCTACAAAGCGCTTGACGGTATGGAGCACACTTACGGGATTATACATTACGCCATAGGGATTCACCACGGCGCGGAACTTATCCTCCAGAAAGCGTCTGCCTATGTTGTCGGCAAAACAAGAACCGACAAACAGCATACGTTCAAGAGGACGTATGCTGAATGTCGGTTTATCTATGTTCACTTCTGTTCTGAACTTCATAATAAATCTAACGAACTATGAGTTTAGCTTCTGCTCACCTGCAGACCCGTCTGGCTAAGAGTCATGTCAACGAAGCGGGCATTGGCATTCGGACGATGCGTTTCGAGTATCTGACGGATGCGCACCGCAGCCTCCGGATCCTTTGCCACCATATAGAGATAGCCTCCGCCACCGGCACCCGGCAGCTTATATCCAAGGCAAAGGTCGTCAACGAGGTCGGTAAGCTGACGCACGCCATCAGGATTAGTACCGCTGTCCATAGCCTGATTCTGCGCCCAGGTCTTGCGGATGAGATGTCCCATACGCTGGAAGTCTGCACGCTGTATGGCATCATACATATCTTCGGTATGGCATTTCATATCGCGGAGCATCGAAAGCTCGCCGCTATGGTTAAGGAACATACGTCGAACAATCTCTGCAAGGATGGTCTTTGCCGTACGAGTAATACCTGTATAGTACAACAGGTGGCAGGCTTTGTATTCGTTTCTTGCAAAGAGATCGCCCGGCAACCAACGCACGGTAGGGTTCTGGTCGAAGCCTCTTTCGGTCTGAAGCATCTTCACTCCTTCAAGCACTCCGCCAAACTGGTCCTGCCATCCGCCACCTGTAGTCAGCATCTGTTCCAATGCCGAGGTACGTCGTCCTATCTCACTCTTGTCCCACGACAAGCCGCAGAAGTCATTCAGCGCACCAAGCACGGTGGCTGCAAGAACGCTGCTCGTGCCGAGTCCGCTACCTGCCGGAATAGCCGACAGCAATGTCAGTTCTATACCGCAGCCGAAAGCCTCAAGCTGTTCCTTCAGCGTGGCATGCTGCTCTACGGCATATGCCGGCAGGAAGCCTGCGAGAGCAAGGGCTGCCTTAGGTATGGAGAACGGACTGCCTACATGACGGAAGTCGGCAAGTTCCTCATATGTGTTTATCACTTCCGAGGCTCCGAGGTCTATACTACGGAGTATCACATGCGGCTCTTTACACGGACGGACATATGTCTGCAACGGCGGCTGACCGTTAAGTTCTATCGCAAGGTTTATAACCTTTCCGCCTTCCATAAGACAGTATGGCGGAGTGTCGGTCCATCCGCCAGCTATATCAATACGCACCGGACTGCGTGCCCACACTATCTGGTCGGCATATACCGACATCTGCGGATGCTGCTTTACGGCAGCCTGCGGTGCTATCAGTCCCTGACGGAGCAGGGCAAAAGCCTTCTCTTCCGACCGTGCCGCCTCTTCTCTGTCGGAACGCAAACGGGCAAGTTCGGAGCGGAACATATTGTCGTGGATACGTGTCAGCAACGGTGCTTCATCACCTATCGGAGACGGTGTGGGGATGTCATACAACGAGAATTCCTTGGCTGCATCACACAGGTCTACCTGATAGAACACGCTATGGTGCCAGTTCTTTGCAATGGCACTCCAGTTCTCAGCACGGTATTCATTGCGCTGCATCGACAGGCGGACGAGGTCTGCCTCTGCCGAAATATCATCGGCACTAAGCTTTCTGCATTCTTCCCACAGTGCCTTTGCCTTACAGAAGTCATCATCAGATATAGCCTGGTCTCCGTTCAGCATCCAGCGAAGAAGAAGTCCAGCCTCATCGACAGTCTGGCATACAGGGAAGATTCTGGCGGACTGCAAGTCCTCTTTACCGTCGATTGCTTCTATGTCGATGCCACAGGCGGCAGCCCATTCCTTAAACGGACGTCCCATATATAATAAGGTGTCGTCAGAGAGAGGACCGCGGAACTTATCATCATATCCATATGGACGAACCACTAATTCGCTTTCTCCTACAGGTACTATATCCACACACTGACCTTCCATCAATGATATCTGCCAGTCGTTTTTGGGAACGCCGATAACGATATTGTTGCGGGTCACGTTCCATTTCTCTCCCACGCAGCTATTCTCAATCCATATATTCTGATTGTTGTCAGTAAACGTGATGTTGATTTCGGCATTCTGCACAAACATCGACGGATGAGGTTTCAGCGAATGATGCATAATCTCACGCTGATCGTTTACGAGATTCTGTATTGCAAGTGTGGATGATATAATCTCATGGCTCGTACCATAATGATAGAACTCTCCTCCAGGCAGAGGCAATACCGCCACGGTAAGCTCTGCGAGTTCAGCATCCTTTACAGTAGGATTGGTGCCGAGGGCGCATCCGAACTCAGAGTACATATCATAGTTTTTCAGCGAACCATCTTCGTTAAGCGACTTCTTCATCAGCAGCTTCACCGCCTTGTCGCTTAACAGCCATATACCGATATCCGTAAGATACAGATGGGTATTAAGCAGCTCGCCAAGTTTTTTTACCGACGGCTTCTGAAGCATACATTCCATAACACCTGGAGTTTCGCGATGGGAGACAAATACTCCGTGGTCTTTGGCTATCTCTGCACCGAGCCATAGTCCGTAGCATACGACATCGGCATCTGGCACTTCTCCAAGCGGCTGTGTGGCACGGATATATACATCACCACTCACAATCATCGTGTGCAACCTGTCCGGTGCGGCATCCATAATCTGCTTGTATAGCGGAATCTGCAGCGAAAGCAAATCCTGCGACAAGCGTTGTCCACGTTCCCAACGGAACACCGGTATCGGGGTCAGTATCTTTCCCGACGGAGCATAAGCCGGCAAGCGACGGCTTTGTCCGCCGGCATGAAGTATAAGGTGCTTGTCGGAAGCAAGCCATTGGTCGAAGTCTGTAACGCCACCAGCTTTTGCATCTTCCCTACATGCCTGCTGCAACAGCCATGTCGTACCTCCTCCGGAACCGAGTTTCTTACCTATCGGGTCGTTTGAGCAGAACCATTCCTTTTTGTCATAACCCGTTATATCGTGAAAGCAACCCACCAGATTTGGTGGAAGCGATAATAGTTTCTTCATGATTGATATTAGTCTTGTGATTTATCTTCTTTTTTCTTTTTATACTCACGGTATACCAGAAGCAACAGTATGAGCACGAGAAGTGCATAACCTACATAAGCTATGGTCTCCGTCACCTTGACTGTCGTCGGACGGAACGTGAGTACTACCTTATGGTTTCCGGCAGGAACGTTTATGGCACGAAGGATATAGTTCACACGTCCCATCTCTACCGACTTGCCGTCAACGGTAGCTGTCCATCCCGGATAGTATATCTCCGAGAACACTACCACTCCACCCTTGTCGGATTTTACATCATACGAGAGTTCGTTTGGCTTATACGATGTTATGGTAACAAGGGAGTTGCCGTCTTGAGCGACAGCCTTGCCAAGCTGCGACTCGAACTTCTTGTCGGCAACTGCCTCATGGCGCAAATCTATCTGTCCGACCTTGTCAATCTCTTCGTTGGCATTGTTTGCAAATGTCAGCTTGTCTACGAACCATGCATTGCCGAAGGCATACGGGTTCATGATAGGCACGGTCTGTCCGCCCTGGAGAGGCAGAATGAAGTATTTAGCATTCAGCATACTGATTACAGGGAAGATGCTGTCGCCATTGACCTTCGTCATATCTCCACCCGCATCAGCTACAGCAGACATAGCCTTGCCCATCTCTGGCTGGATGTAGTGCTCTATCATCTCCTGATAACGACGCAGCTTTGCCGGATGGTAACCTCCAAGGCTCTTATGATAGAACGATGTCTCGTTTGCCGAGAATGCTCCCGGAGAGAAGTTCAACACTCTGTAGTTTCCACACTCCGTCTTGTCGCGGAGTATGAGTTTGTCGGTCTCCGTCATCGGTATAGGAGTCTCACGGGCACTCTTCTCTACAAACATGTCATTGTTAAGATAGCGTTTGTCCACCTGCCACATATCGATGAAGCAGAGCGCACAAACCAATCCCACCATTGCCTTGGCATTGAGCTTGCGCATGATGAAAAGCACGAGGAACAAGGTGCCAAGCACTATGATGAAGAACGAGCGCCAGCAGTCTGCCGTAAACACAGCCTCACGCATCTGACGGAGGTTAGCAAGCAGAGGATTGAGATATTCCGCCGGTATCTGGCTTAATGCCTGCATCTCGTTATATGAGATGAAGTCGCTGAAGAACACCGTTGGCATTATGGCAAAGAGCAATGCCACACCAGCTGTCATCAGAAAGCTGATGAGGATATAGTCTCTCTTCTTTCTTACAAAGAAGGAAAGCACAGAGATGAAGAAGAAGTTACATATCTTGGATGTCTTCTCTTCCGTCTCTTCAAGCATCTTCGGATTGTCTATTATCTCCTTTAGTCCGAGCATGGCAAGCAATGGCATGGTGAACTCCGCTATGACGAGGATTGACGCCACGGTTCGGAACTTGGCATACATCGGCACATAATCGATAAAGAAGTCGGTGAGGCCCATAAAGTTATGTCCCCACGACAACATTACAGACAGGTATGTTGCAGCAAGCAGCGCCCACTTGATAGGCCCTTTTACGATGAAGGCTCCCAAGAAGAACAGCATGAGGACGAAGGCTCCTACATATACCGGACCGCTCGTCATTGGCTGGTCGCCCCAATACTGATACAGCTGCTGGTATACATCCAGGAACTGGTTGTCGGCTTTCTTCATTGCCGTCTCGCTCTGAGTGAGAGGAACGGTTGCTCCACCCTTTGTGTTCGGCACGAGCAGCGTCCATGTCTCATCTATGCCGTAGCTCCACTGGGTTATATAGTCACGCTCCAGACCACTGTCTGTCTGGTTGCCGGAGTTCTTCTTCACGAGTTCACTCTTGCCACGCATCGACTCCTTACTGTATTCCCAAGTATGATAAAGGTTGCTCAAGTTAAGGCATACTCCTATCAAGGCACCTACAGCACATATACCTGTAGACTTAAGAAAATTGGCAATCTGCTTTTTGCGGATAGCATCAACAAGATATGCTATGACCATGAAGAAGACAATAAACAGATAGTAATATGTCATCTGCACATGGTTTGCATATATCTCAAATGCCGTGAACAAAGCTGTAACGAAAAGTCCCCACAGGTATTTTCCTCTGTAAGCAAGCACTATACCCCCTATCATAGGCGGCAGATAAGCGAGTGCCATCACTTTCCAAAGATGGCCGGCTGCGATAATTATAAGGAAATAACTTGAGAACGCCCATATTACGGAACCAAGGGCTGCAAGATATGACTTGAAGTCAAAAGCACGCAGCATGATATAGAAGCCGAGAAGGTATACAAAAAGGAACCATACATTCTCCGGCAGTCCGAGATGATAGATGTTTACCACATCGGTAAGGGCATCAAGACTCTTGTAGCCGGGAGTAATCTGGTATGTCGGCATTCCGCAGAACACGGAATTCGTCCAACGAGTCACCTCTCCGGTATGCTCATAATACTCCGATGCCTCACGTCCCATACCACGCCCGGCAGAGGAATCATGACGATAAAGCACTTTGCCGTCGATGTCGGCAGGAAAGAAATAAGCGAAAGAGATCACTGCAAAAAGCAGCACCACCAGCACGTCTGGCAGATAACGTTTCCAATTTTTCATTATAGCTATAACTGTTTTTATTTTCCGTTTATGATCATTTGCTTGCAAAATTAGACAAAAGTAATGAAATAGAAAAGAAGTAAAACGAAAAAGACTACTATCACATAAGTTTAAAAACCATTTTCCTTACTCAACACATCTGTTCTGCCATAATAAACAAACTATTGCGGAACGGCCATAACAAACTGTTTTTTCGCCATTACCTTCAATATCTCGGCATTTTTATATAATTTTGCACCCAAAACGAATATTACATTTATGAAGATTGGAATCATTGTTGCTATGGACAAGGAGTTCGTGCAACTGAAATCACTACTCTCTGATGCTACCGTGGAACGCTATCACCACAAAGACTTCGTTACAGGTAACATCGGAGAAAAAGAAATCGTGATACAGAAATGCGGCATGGGAAAGGTAAACTCTACTATTGGAGCGGTAGAGATGATAGACCGCTTCTGCCCGGACCTTATTATATCTACTGGCGTTGCCGGCGGTGTAGACACGGAGATGAACGTAACGGACGTTGTGGTCGGCACGGAATACCGCTACCATGACGCTTACTGTGGAGAAGAGTGTGAGTTTGGACAGATTATTGGAATGCCTGCTAAGTTTGAAGCTCCCAAAGAGCTGATAGAGAAAGCATTGAACCTCAACACAGACATTCCTGTACACGCCGGACTTATCGTGAGTGGAGAATGGTTCGTAGACAACAAGGACAAGATGCAAGGCATACTGAACAATTTCCCTGCCGCAAAAGCTGTCGACATGGAGAGCTGCTCCATTGCACAAACCTGCCATATATACCACGTGCCATTTGTCAGCTTCCGTATCATCAGCGACATACCGTTGAAAGACAACAAGGCGGCTCAATATTACAACTTCTGGGCAAGACTTGCCGATGGTTCCTTTAACGTAACAAAGAAATTTCTTGAATCCATTTAAACATCAACAACAATGAAAAAGATACCAAGTTTCACTATAAACCACGAGGAGCTTCTTCCCGGCATTTATGTCTCACGCAAGGATTCCGTGGGTAACGACACGATAACGACCTTCGACATACGCATGAAAGCCCCTAACCGAGAGCCTGTTTTGCATCCGGGGGCTTTGCATACCATTGAACATCTTGCCGCCACCTATCTGCGCAACGATGAGGAATGGAAAGACCGCATCGTATATTGGGGACCTATGGGATGTCTCACCGGCAACTACCTCTTGGTGAGAGGTGACTTTGAATCAAAGGATATCGTAGAACTGATGAAGCGTACGTTCCAGTTCGTTGCCGGATTCGAAGGCGACATTCCCGGTGCAGCACCGAAGGACTGTGGCAACTGGCTCCTTCATGACCTGCCAATGGCACGTTGGGAGGCAAAGAGATATCTCAACACTCTCTGCAACATAAAGGAGGAGAATCTTGTATATCCAGAATAGTGAATCCATTATTTTCCATCTAAATTACAATCTGCCAATGCATAAGTCACGAATAGACTTACGCATTGGCAGATTATATTTTCAGTATACCACTAAAAGAACAAGAAAATAAACCACAGATTATTTTGTCCCTTTCCAATCAAAACCATTATCGAAAAGCAACTGCCGCAACTCTCTTTCGCTTATAGACTCCATATCGGACTTGTCATAGATATAAAGTAAATTTATTTCTGTTTCATCAACTGAAGCCAAAACATTGAACGTAATGACACGTGCTCCACCACTCTTGCCTTTTCCTTTCGACTTGATACGCATACGTATCTTTCTCAAGCCTCCACCAATGTCTGTACCAAGCAGCGGATTTGACTCTAGTTCCGTTCTCAAATCCTTTACATCATCTACGATAGAACGATATTTCTTTTTCAATCTTTTGAATTCTTTCAAAAAGGAAGGTAAAACTTCAATTCTTATTTCAGTCATAATCCACCTCTTTAAGGAATTCATCAAAACTCATTTTCCTTCCTGCTTTCATATCCTTCAGTCCTGCATCGATACCGGCAAGAACTTCTTCTTTTTTCTTTCTTGCATCCGATTTATCTACAGGCTCTATAAGTTTCTCAGAAAGCCATTTTCTACTTCTCAAGCTAAGGTTCAGCGAGTTTATATAATCCAAAAGACATTCCAATTGTGCTGTACTCATTTCTTTTCCTCCATATTTTATTTCTGCAAATTTAATAAATAGAAAGATAAAAAACAAATCATTTCTGCTTTTTATTCCATATCACCGTCTGCGCCAAGCCTCTCATTGCCATATAAGCAAGGAATGCTATCCACAGACCGTGATTGGCAAACGGGGTGCGCAGGGTATAATAGACTCCGAAGAACGTTGCAGCAGAAAGGAACATCGACAGCAGCATGCCACGGGTCTTGGTACAGCCGATAAACACACCGTCCCAGATGAATGCCGCCATACCGACAAGCGGCATCAATGAAGCCCAACAGGAGTATTCACGGGCTGCCGCAACAACATCCTTATCGTCGGTAAGCAACGACAGGAACGCATCGCCACCTATTATATATAATAAGGTGAAAAGTATCATCATCGCCACTCCCCAACCGAAGAGGTTCCTCACGGCATCCTTGAGCCCTACCCTATTGCCGGCACCATAGTATTTACCGCTTATCGCCTCACCGGCGTATGCAAAGCCATCCATAAAATAAGAGAATATCATATAGAACTGCATCAGCAGGGTATTAACGGCAAGCACCGTCTCACCCTGCCATGAACCGGCTGACGTGAAGAACAGCATAACGCAGATAAGACATAACGTACGGAGGAATATGTCACGGTTCACTTCAAGGAAACGCTTCATGGAGTTCCATCCAAACAATCCTGCCCCACAGAAATATTTCCACAACCGTCTGTATCCGGCAAGCCACATCAAGCCTGCCATAAGGAGTCCTGCATACTGAGCAATGAGAGTGCCGAGCGCCACTCCCTCCACCTTCATTCCCAAGCCAAAGACAAGACACAGACTTGCCGCTATATTCACCACATTCTGCATAACGGCGATATACATCGGCAAACGGGAATTCTGCATACCAATAAACCACCCCGTAAAGCCATATAACCCGAGCATTGCCGGTGCTCCCCATATAAGTATGTCAAAATACATTTCTGCATAACGTCTTACGCTTGCTGTCGGTTCCATTATATATAGAGCAAGCTCCCGTAGCGGCACCTGCAACAATATCAACAGCAACGCCACCGACAGACCTACTCCGAGCGACCTTATAAGGAGACGGACAACTTCTGTAAAGTTTCTCTGTCCCAAAGCCTGCGACGTCATGCCGCTCGTACCCATACGCAGGAATCCGAACAGCCAGTACATCACGTTGAACACCATTCCCCCTACAGCTATCGCGCCGATATAAGCTGCAGAGCCGAGATGCCCTACTATCGCAACATCAACGAGACCGAGCAACGGCACCGTGATATTACTCACTATCGCCGGCACGGCAATACGCAGGATTTGTCTGTTTATGTCTTTCATATACAAATAAGAACAAAAATGTGGGAGACAAGAAACTTATCCCCCACACCATTATACCATATTATCAGAATCGATTAGTCTTTGTTAGCACGCTTGCGCTCCAAGTGGTCGAGCACAATCTTACGCATACGCATACTCTTTGGAGTAACCTCCACAAGCTCATCTTCCTTGATGTACTCAAGAGCCTCCTCAAGTGAGAGCACAGTACGCGGCACGATGCGTGCCTTATCATCAGAACCACTGGCACGGGTATTTGTCAACTGCTTTGCCTTAGTTACGTTTACCACAAGGTCGTTGTCATGCACATGCTCTCCAACAACCTCTCCGCCATAAACCTCTTCACCCGGATCGATGAAGAACTTACCACGGTCTTGCAGCTTGTCGATAGAGTAAGCATAGGCAGTACCAGTTTCCATTGCTATCATACTTCCGTTCATACGACGGCTTATCTCACCCTTAAAAGGCTGATACTCCTTGTAGCGGTGTGCCATGATGGCCTCACCCTGAGAAGCAGTAAGCACGTTGGTACGCAGTCCGATGATTCCTCTTGAAGGAATATCGAACTCAATATCTACACGGTCGCCAAGGTTCTGCATGGAAGTCATCTCGCCCTTACGGCGTGTCACCATATCAATCATCTTACTTGCGAATTCCTCCGGCACATTGATTGTCAGCTCCTCGATAGGCTCACACTTCACGCCATCTATCTCCTTGTAGATAACCTGTGGCTGACCGACCTGAAGCTCATAACCCTCACGGCGCATTGTCTCTATCAGCACAGACAGATGAAGCACACCACGTCCGCTGACAATCCATTTATCAGTAGAGTCTTCGAATGGAGCAACACGCAGGGCAAGGTTCTTTTCAAGCTCTTTCTTCAAACGGTCGCTGATATGACGGCTGGTAACGAATTTACCTTCACGTCCGAAGAACGGAGAATCGTTGATAGTGAAGAGCATACTCATCGTAGGCTCGTCGATAGCGATTGGCGGCAGTGGCTCCGGATTCTCGAAATCACAGATAGTATCACCGATTTCGAAATTCTCCAAACCGATTACTGCACATATATCTCCACTCTTCACCTCCTCGGTCTTGCTGTGGCCCATACCCTCGAAAGTATCAAGCTCCTTGATCTTTGTCTTCTCCATAGAGCCGTCGCGATGAGCAATTGTAACGTTCATTCCGTCTTTCAATGTTCCGCGGTGTACACGTCCTACGGCGATACGTCCAGTATAGCTTGAATAATCCAAACTGGTAATAAGCATCTGCGGAGTACCCTCAAGCACTTTCGGTGCTGGGATAACCTCAACAATCTTGTCAAGGAGATAATCGATATTGTCTGTCGGTTTTTTGAAGTCCTCACTCATCCAACCATTCTTGGCACTACCGTAAACGACAGGGAAGTCAAGCTGGTCTTCTGTAGCGTTGAGAGAGAACATCAGGTCGAACACCATTTCATACACTTCCTCCGGACGGCAGTTTGGCTTGTCTACCTTGTTTACAACAACGATAGGCTTCAATCCTATCTGCAAAGCCTTCTGCAACACGAAACGTGTCTGCGGCATAGGACCCTCAAAGGCATCGACGAGCAACAGGCATCCGTCTGCCATATTGAGCACACGCTCCACCTCACCTCCGAAGTCAGAGTGTCCCGGAGTGTCTATAATATTGATTTTAGTACCTTTCCAGTTTATCGAAACGTTCTTTGAAAGAATGGTGATACCACGCTCACGTTCCAAATCATTGTTATCCAACACCTGGCCGCTTAAATCCTTTCCGTCACGGAAGAGGTTTCCAGCCAACATCATCTTGTCCACCAATGTGGTCTTACCATGGTCTACGTGGGCAATAATCGCAATGTTTCTAATATCTTGCATAATTTACCTTAAAAAATATGGGTGCAAAGTTAGTACTTTTAATTTATATAACAAGTGTAACTCTCTGATTTATTTACTATCACAACATAATATTAACATAAAAACATGCAATAAAACGACAAACATTAACGTTTATATGATAAAAAAGATGTTTATGAAAAGATTATTTTTAGTGTTTTTTGCTCTCACGGCAATCTGTTCCTTTGCTGTTGCCCAGCCAAAAGCTGGCTCTTTCTCCATCATCCCGAGAGTCGGAGTGACGCTCGCCAAGGTTAGCAGCGACGACATTTTAATTGAAGAAAACTTCTCCCTCTCGCCGAAATATCTGACAGGCATGATGATTGGTGCTGATTTTGAATACCAGCTGACTGATATCCTTGCCGTTTCCGCAGGAGCCTTTTATTCTCAACAAGGAGAGAAGTATGATGATTACTGTGAGGCACATGACCTCAGCACAAAGAACTGGAGCGAGATGCGTGACCTCAAAAACAGATACGACTACATCAATGTTCCTATCATGCTAAGTGTTTATGGTGCCAAGAACTTAGCCTTTAAGGTTGGTGCGCAGTTTGGCTTCAACACGAAAGCCACAGCAGAGATGACTACCGCCACATTCGTACGTAGTGAAGACGGAAAGGCATCTACCGAGAGCGTGGAGAAATCAAAAGGCAACATGGACATAAAGAAATTCGACTTCTCCATACCTGTCGGCTTTTCCTATGAATATATGAATGTCATCCTTGATGCCCGCTATAATATAGGACTTACAAAAGTCAACAAATATGGTCTTGACGGCAAGAACTGCGTATTCTCTTTCAGCGCAGGATACAGATTCACGCTTTGATTTCACAAACAAGAAAAGCAACTGATATTTAGAGGTTTTTCAAGTAATGATAGCGGAATATTGTAAAAGAATATTAAAAACAGACGATTAATATCGCAATATTCTTTGCAAGCAAAATATTATTCGTACCTTTGCAGCCGCTTTAAGCATTAATAACAATTTAATAAAATCAAAACAATGTATTTAGATCAAGCTAAAAAACAAGAGATCTTTGGACAGTACGGAAAGTCTAACTCTGATACTGGTTCTGCTGAGAGCCAGATAGCATTGTTCTCATACCGTATTTCCCACTTGACGGAGCACTTGAAGAAGAACCGTAAAGATCATACTACTGCAAGGTCTTTGACCAAGATGGTAGGTAAGCGTCGTGCATTGCTCGATTATCTCTACGACCGCGACATCAATCGCTATCGTGCTATAATCAAGGCTCTCGGTCTGCGTCGATAATCATCGCGCAACGAATTGCACAAAAGAGTTAATCCCGATTGGCAACGCCAGTCGGGATTTTTTTTATGCCTGAATGATATACACGCCGTCAACCGAGCGCACAGATAAAGGCGAGACCTGAATAACCGGTCTCGCCTTTTATATCGACAGACTATATGTGTTTAGTCATAATCCACATCCGGCTCGGTATAATCGCATGGGGCATCAAGACCATAAGGGTCATCAGAGTCAGGCTCGGCACCTTCACCTGACGAAGTGTCCGTACTGGAAGTGTCCGTACCGGAAGTATCTACAGGACTACCCTCTTCAACATTCTGATATGCAGAAATGTCTATGTTGTCGGTATCAAGATTGCCATATACCACATATATCTCCGTTCCGGCATTAGCAACGAAATATGCTTGCTGCCCGACACTCACCAAAACGGCATTCTTGTTTTCCTTCAACACCTTTCCAAGTGACTTCACCTTATTTATAAAGGCGGTGGTGAGTTCTGCCATCTTGCCGTCAAGCAAATCCTGCTTCTTGATCATAACACTTATCTGACTCGGCTTTATATCCTTGAACTTATGCCCTACCGTCTTTGAATAAGAGAAGAAAGTACCTTGAACCTGTTCCTCGATAGCCTCAGCGATGTAATCATCGAAGATAGCATCCACATTGATATCTATTCTCGATAGAGTCATTCTGCCAGACACAGACTGGTTGTAGACATATCCCCTCGCTTCGTCTGTCACCGAACCGTCGCACACCCTTCTCATTGTAGCCACGGTATTCTCTGCATTCTCTCCTACCGTCAAGCCAAGCATTCCGTCCTTACCGAGATTGAAAGAGTTGACGAGAGCATTGACGTCTACATACTGACTATAGAACCTGGTGTCTCCCAACGACTCGTCATCAATATTATATATGTCAGTCTTCACATTCTGGTCCTCACCCTTGCTATTGATGAATATCCAGTTGTTCTTGTCGCGCATCACGGCAGCATACTTGCCATAGAACCTGCATGTGATATAATATTCATCCGTGCCAATCTGATTCTCCTCCATATCGATAAGCGTATACTGGGAGTCCTTGCGGTCTTCACGGGCAAAGAGATAGTCTTTCTTGAAAGCAAAATGCAACGCCTTGTACTTCGGACGTATCAGCACATTACCGTCGAAGTCCATCACACCATACCCGTCACCATCGAAGAATATGAACTTACCGCCAAGCACCTCTGTTATGTCGCGTACCTTTGAGGAGGGTCTGAGCACCCACTCTCCGTCAACATCCACAAGACCAGCCTGCGACTTGCTGCCCGACTTGTCATAAGCCACCATGACACCCTCACTGAACTTACCGCCTATATTATAGTCTTTCTTCAGACTGACCTCCGAGAGTACACTGCCGGAGGTAGAGAGTACCGTATACTTCACCTTCGAGACTTCATCGTCGTTAGCAAGATACTTCTCATATTTCTTGTGTATTGCGACAATCTTTCCGTCGTTAGGCATGCAGACTTCAACATATTCCGGCTTGATGACCACATCGCCGGACTTGTCAACAAAGCCATAATACTTTCCAGCCTTTATGGCAGCCAGACCTTCACTGAAGTTAGTACACTCCGTAATCTGCTGACCGTCCACATTACCAAGCGTCACCTTCACCTCGCCATCCTTATCAACAAACTGTATAGGCTTGCCGTGTTCCACCACCGGAGCCACACTCTCTATGAAAGCTCCTGCCTGGTCATATTGCGTCTTGCCTATCTGTTCCGGCTTGGCGTCAAGACCATACAGCTCCCATTTGCCGTCACCGTTCTTTGCCCAATACCTGCCATGCATAGCCACGGTAGGTTCATGTTTGAACTCTCCCGTGAACAACACATCGCCATCCTTGCTTATCATTCCCCAGTTGCCGTCCTCCTTATCTCTGAACGGCATGTATTCTATGCTTAACTCATTGTCGCATGACGCAAGGAGACCGACAAAAGCTAACAATGCTATAATCTTTTTCATCTTATAATATATTCTATATTGTGATTAACTCAATCTGAATGTTACCGGAACGGTATATCTTACCCTTACCAGTTTTCCATCCTGCATTCCAGGTTTCCATCGTGGCATCACAGACACGACACGCAGAGCCTCCTTATCCAAATACTGATTGACACTGCGAACCACACGGGCATTGGTAATGCTGCCGTCGGTGTCGACGATAAACTGCACGATGACTCTTCCCTCTATTCCTTTCTCCGCAGCTCTTGCCGGATACTTCACATTCTCGGCAAGCCAACGGTTCAAAGCTCCTGCACCACCGGGGAAGGATGGCTGCTGTTCCACCAAATCATAGACAGCAGATGAGCCGGATGATGAATATGTCGTCACCTGTGCATCGGCATTGGCAAGGGTTTCCACACTGCCATGAGCACCGAAATAAGCTCCATAAACGCTGATCACCCACGCACTTCCTGTCTTTGTCAAAGAATAGTCGTAGTATTCTCCATCCGCCCATGGCAACACGAACTTCGTTCCTCTATAACGGTGCACCTCGTCAAGCTGCGACTGAAGATGCTTCTTTACCGACTCGTTAAACACGGTTATACGCATTCCACTGAAATCAAGAGTCTCACAATTCTCCACCATACAACTGATGCCGTTGCCTGAAGGACGTACACTCTCCGGATTACTGCCGGAGAAGGTGCTGTTGATAGTCCATACATAATGGTTGGAATCATTAAACGGACCGACATGGGTATACGTAAAGCCCCTGGAACAGAGCAATGTGCTCATATCACTTACCGATGCCATTGACAGGATTTCAGCAACCGGTATTTTGTTTCTTACTTCCGAATAAGTATAGTTACGGGAAGCGTGTGACACCGTTGTTCGTCTCGATACGGCAGATTTATTTGTCGTTGTGTTCCTTACCGTTGTACTTCTTGCCGAGGAACCACCGGTTGCACTTTTTCTCGTTGGAGCAACAGTCATCGGTTTTCTGGTAGGCACTGGAGAAGAAGACTTAACAGCTGGTGCTTTCTTGGCTGGCGTTGCTGTCGCCTTCTTGGCTGCCGGGGCAGGTGTCGCCTTCTTGGCAGGTGCTGCCGCACCCGGTTTCTTCGTCGGCAACTTGAATGCTTGCGGATAAGCGACATTCACGCATAACAGCAAAACACCCGTAAATACATATTTATATATATACTTCATATTTTTCTTCACGTTATTTATGGCACAATGTTCTAAGATGCGGCACTCTTTGGGTTCGCTCCCCACTTATTGTCGTCACATCCACTGTCCTTTACGGCAAAAAAGACAACGATACCCCATGCTATGAGCGTAATGATTCCGCATGCAAGATACAACAAGTTGAGAACTGCTCCGGAACCACCATAAAAGGCTCTCTCCAGAGAATACACCTCATCGACAACTCCAAGCAGTCTGAGACCGTTAAATACGGAGAACACAAGCGAAAGTCCTATAAAGGCAAAAGCAATAATGTCTGGGGCGTCTGAGTCGTGAAGTCGTCTTACCACCGCAGATGCCACAAGGGCTGTCCACCCAAGCACTGCCAATGCTCTCAGATATGGTATAAAGAGGAATACGACAGCTGCTACGGAAACGACAAGAGTCCACCACCAGAATTCTGAACGTCGCGCACGTCCACCGAAGTTCATTATATTACCTACCGCAAGTTTTACTGCAGAAACGAAATCAAGCGACGCTACAGTTTCTCCTGGCTGTGGCTGATACTGTGGCTGGGAAACAGGTTGTGGCTTTATCGGCTGACTTACCGGTTCTGGCTGTACTACTGGTTGTGGAACTGGTTCCGGCTGAGCAATTGGCTCTGGAGCTGGTTCCGGCTGAGCAACAGGCTCTGAAACTGGTTCCGGCTGAGCAATTGGCTGTGAAACTGGTTCCGGCTGAACCACTGGTTGTGGTATTGGCTCCGGTTGTTGAACGGGTTCCGGCTCAACGACAGGTTGCTGAACTGGCTCTGGCTGAACGACTGGCTCCTGAACAGGCTCCGGCTGAACCACAGGTTGCGGAGCTGGTTCTTCCTTAGTCTCAGCTACAGGAGCTGGTTGTATATCTTCAATTACAGGGACACGTGTACCACACATGCCACAGAATTTATGTCCGGGTGGGAGCTTCGCCCCACAATTAATACAATACATAGGCTCTTAGTTTTAAGTTATATTCTTGTTGTTCTAATGTCTTTTCATCCACATATGTCGTCTTGCCAACTGTCTTGCAAGTTGAAAAACCACGAAATTTCAGTTGTATTACAGTTGTGATAAGTTTTAGTATGCAAACTTACATAAAAAAAGCGAATTATCCTCCTGTTTTATAGAAAAGTTGAGACCATATTGTTTGGGAATACTTTCATTGAGAAAATATAGGTATTTCGTGTATATTTTAATGGGCGTCATCAAAAGATACAAAGACTTCCACATCCACTATTTCATTTGGACAATGACTATCTTTATATAAAGGAGAATAATCCTTTAAATATTCTTTTCTTAGTAATGTTATTAACTCATAACAAACAATTTTTTTTATAGTTTTCCCATAACATCCAAAAATGTTTATCAAACTATCTTTTAATGATGTTTTTTCTAATGCTTTGTCAATATCAGCATGTTTTATTACATTTAATTTGTTCTCTTTTTCCAGAATTTCAGATGTTTGTATAGCAACATCACACCAATAACTTAAACGGAAAGAGAAGTGATAAAGCTTATTTAGATTATATTTCTTCGACGCTACAGAAAGACATTGCTTTATCTCATTAATCATTTCCGCACTTGTTGGACTTCTAAATATTTTCTCCCGAGGCTTCTTAAAACCGCCAAAAGCTGTTGTGTCATTTTCATCTTTATCTATATAGCGAAAGAAGTATTTTTCATTTGGACTACGATAAAGCTTCACACAAAGTCCATAATCACGATCAGGGCTGAATATACATGAACATTGTGATGTGTCATTATCATAACAAACAAAATATTCCTTGTAACCAAAATCTAATTGTTTTATAAAAACTTTCTTTTCGTTCTGTATCGATTGTGTACCATTACAACATATAGTCATAAAAACTATAAAAAACAATATCAGGATATTTTTTCTATCTTCCATATTTCCAAGTTTCTGTTATTGTATTAGGGTAATTCTTTTTATCATTGTAATAAGTATATGCTGCTCCTCCAGATACTTCATTATAAAACACATCAACATGTCCTGTTACGTCCTTTAAACCATTTTGAAAAACGATACCGTTTTTCATTATATCATAGTTTCTAAATTTACTGTTGCAAATATAGCATTTTAATTTACAACACAAAAGAAATCGTTACAAAAAATTACATTCCACTACGATGTAAAGAGTAACAGGCAACAGGATATATATACACGAAACCGTATAAATATGCCATATGTTTATCGAGGCAAAATATCACCTCTTTTTAGAAGTTCGGCAAGTCATTTTAAGAAAGTCGGTAACTTTCCAATAGAAAGTCCGTAACTTTCTCATGGAAATTACGTAACTTTCTTTTTTCGCCTAAATAAGCACTGACTTTTCCTGATTTTACTAGACACTTTCTTGCTTTATTAACTGAACCTATA
>OOCQ01000955.1_pt1 | contig 20469 bp, 23 predicted proteins | sample 1671121 | NCBI WGS metagenome assembly OOCQ01 (sample SAMN06348124, study PRJEB24527) | human gut metagenome | biome: human gut; feature: ankylosing spondylitis patient; material: feces | host: Homo sapiens | place: China | collected 2015-10 | reverse complement strand
ATTATCAAAAAGTGGCAACATTACCACTTTTCGTCACTGCAAAGATACAAAAAATCTCTAAGAATGGGCAACTTTATTATCAAAAAGTGGTAAACTTACCGTTTTTCGTCACTGCAAAGGCTCAAACGAAGGTTTTTATCATGATTTACAAGCAAAAAGTGGTAAATTTACCACTTTTCGTCACTTTCCCCTTTTCTTATTCCCGAAAAATGACACAAATGACAAAAATCGGGAATCAATTGGTCTTTTTCAATGAACAGGCCCACGACAGTTATAATGAATAAGCGCACCCTCTATTATCAGAAAGTGGTAATTTTACCACTTTTCGTCACTACAATATTACCATACCACTTCATCCTCCCTTGGTTTTCCTTAGCAAATTTAGTTCAGCCCACCAGACCGTCAAGTATCGCCTTGCTATTGGCTGGTTATTTCCTTAGCAGCCTTCCGCCAATCAAAGATTGGGGTATTCCAATGAAATAATCACCCAATTCCTTGTCTTGTCTGTCTCCATGCCCGAACTCTTGATTGCACGTAAAATCAATTCCTTTGATGAAGTCGTAAAGGCTTCTATAATAGGGAAGAAAAAAGAAGTTTCACAATTTAATATTTACAGATATGGATGATATGATTAACGAAAGAGACAAAGAGTTTGCTACTGAGTTTTCACGTTTCGTGAATGGCAAAATGGGTTCTGCATCTAAGTTGGGTGCCGAGTTTGCTAATGACCACCGTTTTCTTGTAAACGAGAAGTTCAAGGTGATGATGGCTTTCATGGAGCAGTTGGCTGTAAACTATCAGAAGGGATATTATGACCCTCGCAATGAATGGGCTTGCACCTTGGCACATGCTGCCATCGAAGCCTTGCGTGAGCAGCAGCTCTACTATCCATCTTCACCAGAGTATTCACCAAATAAATAGATATAGCTATGACAAGTAGATTGATTACACCTCAGTTGGCGGAGCAGTTGAAGCAATATCCGCTTTATTCACAGGACGGCAAGAAGAAGGATGCCATTTGCCAATGCGTCTTCTTCATCGGCAAAGTCCGTTGGTATGTATTGGAAGGTCAGCCAGAAGGCAATGACTTTACGCTGTTCTCTATCGTTGTCGGTCTTGCCGATACAGAATATGGCTATGCTTCCATCAAGGAAATGGAGAGTATCAGCGTGGATGTCGGACATAATCTTCCCAAGATACCGATATTGCAGGACAAAAGCTTCAAGCCTTGCCCAATCGGAAACATTCCCGACGAGAGATTGCAGTCGTTCTTGTCTAATATGTATGATAGAGAGGAAATATAAATAGAACATCAGCCGTAGGCTTCTTGCCTATGGCTGCTAAAAATCAAACGATATGATACAGCAAAAGATAACGGAGATAGCTGAAATATTAGGATGGAGCGTTGATTTCTCCGAGTCACAAAATGGCAAGACAGATGTAAACTTCGCCAAATATACTTCCTATGGTCAAGATTTCAATTTCAGCGTGGAACTTGAAGACGATGATATGGAAGCCTTCATCGACAATATCCATGAGTATTACGAGAACTTTGATGTTGACGAGGAAGCGTACATTTGGATTGGCTCAGACGGTCACGGCAAAAATGGCGCACCTTACCACATTGCCGATATAGTCAAAGACATGGAGGAAGCCGAAGTCATGATGGCTGACCTTTACGAGGCATTCAGACAATATTATTCACAGTTAGAACTTCAAGCCGTATGACAATTGAACAGTATCTCCACCGCCTATGCCAAAACATCCTCCGTGAGCGTTTCAACTGGCGCAAATACCTCTCCACCCAAAGCTATTTCGGCAGAGACCTTTGCGTCACACCACTCCATGCCTCCTATGGACAAATCGGCTATACCATCTATTTCCCTTATTCTCGTGACCCGATGCCCGAAATCGCATACGATTGGGAGATGAACGACCTTACCATCGATGAGGAAGATTGGCAGAAATGGCTCGCTCCCGATGATGAAGAAGAAGATTGCGAAGACGATGATACATCCGAAGAATGAAAAAATCCAAGATGCCTACACATTATTATATATGTGCGCATCTTGGATTTTTGATATTGCAGATAAAGGCTCGGCTATCTTCGAAATGCAGACCTTGCAACCTTTTCCTCTTCTATCTTTTCATCGCTTCCTGATGATACTGATAGCTCCACTTCCTTTTCTTCTTTATCTTTTTCCGAAACCGAAGCTGCAACATTCTCACTCTGTTGCTCCTTCATTTCCAACGCCACTTCATCTATTCTCTGTGAGAGAATGGACGTTGCCTTTTTCACATCCATCAAGGTGGTCTTGATGAAACTTGGTGACTCTTTCAGACTGCCAAGCCATGATTTCAGATAGGCAGCACTGTCTTCCTTCAAATTCTTGGTCATACCGTATTTCTGGCATACCAGCGCACTGCCCAACTCTGCCACCAGTTCCTCCCTTGCATATTCATCTGAGCCAAAGCCCGATTGAGGATGCAAACGGTTCAACTGATTTTCCGCTCCTGTCGAGTGCACCATCTCATGGAACGCTGTTCCATACCACGACTCACCGTCTTTAAACTGTGCCTTCTCAGGTATGGTTATCTCATTGCGAGAAATGGAGTAGAATGCATTGTCCTGGTGCTTAATGTTGATAGGACAAATCCACTTCTGTTCCTTGAACAGCTTATCTACGGCAGGAAACGAATACATGTCACCTTCTTGCACCAATGCTTTCTCTGGCTTGTTCTCCGCTTCCAACTTGGCATACAGTTCGGGTCTTGCCTCCTTCAGATTGGTCTGTGCCACATTGAACACTTGGTACACATTCAACTTCGGATAGACATTATATTCCTTCTGCTCCTCAGCACTCATTCGCTTGTAGTCGTCATAGGGTATCTTTTCTTTTGTCTCCTTGTGTACAATGGTGAAACTAGTCAGCATCACGGGAAAGCTCTTCTCTCCCTTGTTGATGCAGACCTTAGGCAACGGCTCACCATTAGCATCCGTCATCTGCTTCTTGTTTCCTTGCTTGTCGGTCTGATAGTTCAAACCTACTGCACGGTTAAAGGTGCAAAACACTGGTAGCTCATAGCCTTTCTTCTCACACAGCATGGTGAGCAGCAAGGCATTCATGCCGTTATATTCCCTGCCAGACAGGTTCTTCGGCCAGCTCAACGTACCTTCCGTAAACCAAGGCTTTTGCCATCCGTCCTTGCTTCCCAACGACTCGATCTTCTCTATCATCATGTTTGCGAAGGTGTCCAAGGCTCTGTCCTCAGCATTCTTTCCATCGCCATTATTCTGTGGACTCTTATTGTAATATGCCATAGTCGCTAATTATTTGGTTGATATGGTTTCTTTTCCCACTGGCTCAACTCCGCCACCTTGCAGCCCAGGTTGAGTCTTTCGTTATACACCGAGATTTCCAAATCGCCCTTTGCCTCGATGGTGGCTTTCGGCTGCAGCCATTCTTCCTTTTCTTCCACAAAGCGGACGAAGCGTACCCAGGTAAACGCAAATTCTTCACCTATCTTCTCTGCACTGAAAGCCGAAAACATCAGGAAAGTCTTTCCATTTTTGTCCTTCTTCATGTCAATATCCTTACCGACTTTGCCCTTGAAGTCCATATCTCCCACGATGCCATCCTTGCTTTCTGCAGCAGGTTGGCTCACTTCGATTCCTTTCAAGTTGAAATACAGGTTGTCGTCTTTCTTCTTGAAGGTAAGCACACCTTTCACATCGATGCGATTGCCCAAAACGATAGCTTCGGCACAATCTCCATCCATGATGCAGCTTACCATCACCGTCTTGTTGATTCCTTTCTTGGCAGGCACCACCACATCTATGGAATATGTAGTAAACGGCATTCCGTCCTTTCCTTTGCGAACCACAGCAGCCTTGCTGACGGTTCCGCACACACTTACGTTACATTTAATCATAACTCAAATACTTTTTAATTCGTTTTCAATCGACCAAGATGTGGAATTTCCAAGTATTTCCAATTACAATCAATCCCTTCACCGCTTTTCTTTCCCAGATTGCATATCAATCGTCCATCATGGGTGCTCTGGTGATTTCCCGAAACAACCAGATGCCCACCATGACATTGAACCCGATATATCCGACAGCTGCATATACACCGCCCAACAGATAGGCTCCGTATGCCACCGCCGTAAACAGCGACAACCCCATCAACAGTAGAACTGCCACCGCACACCATCTTTTCATTCTTTCCTTCATGTTATTATTTTCTTTGTATTGATTGGCTCTGACCTTCCTGCTGTTCCATCACCTGCTCATAGTTTTGCGATGCCTGTTGCGTCAGTACGATGGTACTTACCATTCCTGCTATGCGCATTTTTTTTGCTTCATTGCTCAGATTGGTGTCACCCAACACCTGCGATAGTCTGCTAAACTCGGCATTGGTCAGTTCTCTCGCCACCTTGGTCGTGCCGTTATCTGCTTGCAACACGGCCTTTCCATTTTCTCCAACACTCAGCACGCATTCTTTCATGGTCGGCAACAATGGTTTCAAATCCACCTGTCTCTTGCTCACAGCCTCTGAGATTTGCGCTTTTTGTTCTTCTTCGCTCTTGTTATCTATCTGTACGGCGAGGGCAAGCAGACTGCCATACATCGTCGTTACCATTCTCATGATGGGGTCTGCGTTCGACAGTCCTGTGCTTGCATCTTCTGATGACAACAGCTTCTTCATCCAATCATCAGGCGACAGACTTGTATCTACTCCCGAACTGTTGTCTCTATACTTTGCCAACAGGTCGTGCCCATTGTACAATGCCTGCTGCTTCAGATTACCTTTTTGTGCAATATCTGCCAAATATGATGCAGGATCCACGTCTCTTACTTTACCATCTGCCGATATGTTCTTCACTCCGAAATGCAAATGCTCGCCAGTAGTGCGTGTGCCGGTATTGCCAGACACACCTAATTTCTGCCCGGCTTTCACCTCATCACCAGCCTTTACAGAAATGCAGGACAGATGCATATAGGTGGTTTGCACCTTGCTTCCGTCCGTTCTTGCATATTCCACTGTCACCGACTTGCCACCTCCTGTGTTGGTGCTATGGTTCACAGCCACCACCTTGCCACCGTTCTCGGTTGCCAGCACATCATCCTTTCTGGCTCTGATGTCTATTCCCTTGTGCATCTGCTGCTTGCTTTTGTCCATCGGGTCTTGACGCATACCGAATGGCGAGGTAATAAACAGAAAATCGTCTCTTTTCACCGGAAATGAATACTGTCCATTGCCCTTTTGCGATGCAATCTGCTTGTCTGGAGATGAAATCGATGCTCTTCCAACACTCTTAGTGTCTTCTGATGATACCGAAGCCGATGTAGAACTCCTTGCATTTTGCTCTACCCCGAACTTCTTACCTTCTGTCCTCATCTCCTTCATCACCTGCTGGTCATACTTCTGCAGCCCATTTGCCTCTATGATTTTTTGCAGACTTGCTGCATACCCTCCATTGGTCGCATAACCACCACGCTCAATACCTTTTGTCCATCCTTTATAGTCATCTGGAGATAGCTTGAAGCATTGACTGTATCTACTGCTGTTCTTCAATATCTTGGAATGATGCTCATACGAGTCACCCACCGTAGCATACTTACAGAACTTCTCGTTGGGTTTGTCATCGGTATATACCAGATAGTCTCCACCATTCTTCAACCAACTGCCCGATGCTTTCACTCCAAAGTGATTGTTGCCCAACTGCGACAACTCGCTTTGTCCGTTACTGCTCTCTAATATGCCTTGCGCCAAGGTGACGGAGGCAGGAATACCATATCGTTTCATCTGCTCCATCGCCTCGGCAGCATATTTCTCTGCGTATTGCTGATTCTTGCTCATGTCTTTATCTCATCATTATTATCGTTTCATACCGCCAGAACGCTGCTGTTCCTCAGTATTTTGCTCCTCTTGCTTCTGTTTGGGTGCCTCCAACTGGTCACAGATAGCCACTCTTTCTCCTGCTCGGATAAACTTAGGGAGATAGGTGTCCAAGGCGTGATGAGGAAATCCTGCGAGATAGGAATCTTTGGTACCATTTCGTTTTGTCAATGTAATCCCCAATACTTCCGCTCCTCGCTTGGCATCCTGTTCATACATCTCGTAGAAATCCCCTACACGAAACAGCAACAAAGCATCTGGATGCTTGGCTTTCAGCTCCTTCCATTGCTTCATGATGGGAGAGTCCTTGGTCTCTTCCTCCTTTTCCACAGTAGCGTTATTATCTCTTTGAACAGTCGCCTCCTTTTCTTCCCTAATATCTTTCTTTTCCTCAGAGGAAGCTTGCTTGTTCTCTTCCTCATGATATTCTCGATGCTCTTCCTCATGCTTGTCGGTGGAGACTTGCGTTTCTTGCTTCACCTCGGTTTCCTCTCCTTGCTTTTCTGATGCAGTCTGCTCCTGCACCTGTCCTTTCTGCAGGATATCAGCAAACAAGGTTGCTGCAAGATGTTTCTTATACTCGTTTTTGTCCTCGGCAATCCACATTCGTTGCCATTGCCCTGGAGATACTACACGAGGCGTCAGTTTCTCTTCGCCTTCGATGGTTGCTGCACATAGGATGACATCATTCTTCGCCTTGAACACATTCACTTTCTGTATGCGATTCAAGTCCATTTCATTATGCTGGCCGCTACCGAACAGGTCTATCTTCAAATCTGGCTTTACCGCTGCCATAGCATAGTATTTCTGTGCCAGTTCCACTCGCAGACTGTCCATTGTGTCCTGCGCTTGCTTCAATGTTGTGAAGAAGCGGTTCAGATCTGCCTTGTCAGGATAGATGGAAAAAGGCTTTTGTCCTTCTGGCTTGATGTACATCGCCCAACGCTTGTTGTCGTCCTGCACCATCTGAATGCGGTCGAAGCCCACTTGCTTACTCTGCTCTACAGCATCCGACACGTCAATCTTTGATATGTCCTCCAACTTCCAGTTTTTCAACCTTGCCACCGTGATGTCCTTTCCTGCAAAATAGCTGTCATCATGTCGATAACCTAATGCCCCATCGGGATTGTAGAACTTCACTGTTTCCAACCCTTCTTTCTGCAAGGCATGTTCGATGCGCTGTTTACTCATGCCCGACACCTCATTGTTCACATCCAATGATGCTCCTGCTGGCAACACAACATCAGCTGTTTTATTTTCCTTATCCCTAACAATCACCACAAATTTCTGCTCACTGTCTGGCTGCTTGGCTATCTCGTCTGCCACAAAATAATGCTTGGGTGTCTGCGATTGCATCTCGTTGGTCTGCTGCTCGTTCTTCGATGATGAATACTCCACTTTCTCGCCACGCTCTGCCTTACGGATAACGTCCAGTGCATTGTTCACATCACTCTCAATGGCATCTATCAGACATGGATTTTCCTTCAGTTCACGGTTCCAGTAGTCCACCATTCCCATATTCTCCTTGGAGATTTTAGCTGACATTCCCATTTCCATCATCTTGATGCCCGATGCCAATTCCACCACCAGTTTCTCTTGCTTCACGGCATCCTCAGATGGTGCGATGCCATTCTTCATCACCATGCCTTCTCTTGCCAGTCGCTGCTGGTGTCCTGTTGCTGTCACCACTTGGCGCAACATCTCCTGCACATAATCGCTATATTGCTCAAAGTTCTCTTGCTTTGGCATATACACAGCATCTTTTTCTGTGTCATAATGCGCCACTCCGCTTCCGTCCTTACGCACGGCCATCAGGTTGTCTTTCATCTTCTGGATGAAGTCTTTCACCTGATTGCGCAAGGCTTTATCTTCATTGGCACCTACATTCGCCTTCACCACCTCTTCATACTTTTCCTTGTCTTTCAATGGCAGCATGGTCTGGTCGATGTTAAACAGCACTCGTATCTCCCGATTATGGATGCCCTTGTACTGTGTCTGATCGGTTGCCGACAATTCCTGGTAGTCCTTTCTGTCAATGATGTCTTCCGGATTATGACGGTTCACATACTTATTCCACGCATACCAGTTGAAGGGTACGCCTCTTTCATGTGCCATCACCGCCTCGTCTCGTTTCTTGGCTTCGCTGAACAGCGTGTACAGATTGGTGGCATAGCCGTTCTTGTCTGAGTTTAATCCCAACACCATGGCATTGAACGGACTCACTGCCGCTCCCTTGGGATAGAAACGTGGATATTGCTTTCCTTCTTCGTTCAGCCAGACTCCATTGTTCCCGGCTGCTTTCGACAGGCATCGGTAATCAGTGACACCTGACGCTCCGCCGCATTTTTCTCTTGTGCACTTTTCTCTTTCATCGTATGATTGTTTTACGTTTTACCTTATCTTGATCTTTGAATTACTTCTCGCTGCTCAGCATTTTCCATCGCCTCGTTTCTCACTTCATGCTCGCCATAGCTGCGTCCTGCAACCAGTCTCATCTGGTCACTCTTGGCAAGAATGCTGTTGGCAAGGGTGTTGAGTGGCAATGCTCCTGCCTGGTATGCTCCAACAACATGCTCTGGCAGTTGAATGGTGTATGGCACTTTGTCGATAGTTGCCACTAAGCAGTTTCCTTGCAGCACAGGATTGGTGATGCGTGGATTCAACGGCTCGTCTGGATAGGACTTGTATCGTACCGCATTGGTATTACTGCCTAATGCCACATTGCTTTTATTGCCTTCTTGCTTGTTTGCCAATGCCTCATGTCCTGCTTTGTTCAACAGGTTGGCTCCACCCATGCCGATGAGTGTCATCTTCAACAATGGGTTCTTCACAAACATTCCTGCCAGGATGGATGCTATCGGCATCATATTGTCTTTCAGTCCCAATGATTGTGTCTTGCCTGTGAACATACCCACGAGGATGTCGGGCAGCATGGCTATCACATAACCGAGATTATTACCGATGTCGCTGAATCCGTCCAGTCCGAAATTCTTCAATAATCCGTCCCATCCATTGCTGTTGTCACGCTCTGGCTGTTCCTGCTGCGTATCTTCCGATTGTTGCTGTTCTGCATCTTCTTGTAGAGACTCTGCCTCATTTTTTTCTTTGATGATACGCTCTGCTTCTGCAACCTTGACCGCTTCATTCTTGGCCTTATCTTTCAGATAGGCATCTTCCTTTCCTGGTGCCACAATGAGCGGAACATCTTTGTATTTCGGATTGTTCCGCTTCTCTTGTTCTTGTAGAAAAGGGAACTTATAGCTATTGTCTGTCCATGCCATACGTGTTATTGCTTTTTGTGGAATGTGTATCTTGTTGTTGAGCTTGCTATTGATACTTTTCAGATAACCATTGTCTGTCGCATTCACTTTCTTGGCTTGTGAGCGAAAACCGGCAAAGGCATTGCCGCTCTGCCCGAACACGCCCTTGCTGATGCTTAGTTCCATGGCTTGCTCCTTACGGTGTTCTGTATTTCCTTTCTTGGTATCTAATGCATATCCCAATGCCATGTCGCTTCCAACAAAGGTTGCCAACGACTTCCAACTGCCAATACCGCCCATGGTCACGGCATCTACTACCGAGGCGGTAGCCTTTCCTGCAAACTTCTCCGTCTTGCTTGGCTTGTATGCCTTCTCGCCACGTGCTTCTATCTCTGCTGTCAATGGGGACTTCATCAGTTCTTCTTGCAGTCCCCATATACTGTCCTGGGCAGCCTTTCTCAGGATGTAGTCCATCGTTGACTTGGGTGTATTGTCCTTAACTAATTTGCCAATCATCAGATTTTCCATCCTTTGCGCTATGTAGGCGTATGCCAAATCCTCACCACAGGCTTTCGACAGGGCATCATACTTGCTTCTGCCAATTTCTTTCACCACGGCATTGCGCCATTCGCCAGCAATCGTAGCCAAGTCCTTCACGATGACCTTGTCTTTCCATATCTTCTGGTTACACATCGCCAGATAGTCCTCCGTGGTCTTGCTATTCCATTTGCCTGTATGCTTCAATACATAGTCGGTGTTGTCGGCATAGGGATTGACAGAAGCGAAGATTCCGGCCAAACTACTCTGGTATCTACCTTTTTCATCTACCTTTTTGTTTGCCAGGGTGTCTTGCACCTGCTTCATCATTGGTACTAACTTACCATCAAAATAGCTTTGCAGGCAATATTCCAGTTCCGCAAACCGTATAGGGTTATTGATCGTATTCATTATAACGTTACGTTAAGTTGACCTAATATCTGTTCTCTTGTTTGCTCAATGGCTTGATGATACACTTCCATTTGCTTAGGAAAGTATTCTTCCAGCCAAGCATCTTTCTCTATCCTGTCATGGATGAAGAGAATGGCTTGCTGCAACTCTATCTCCACGGAGCATTCTCCTTCCTCCCTGTTATTGAACCATGCCTTTGTCCACCATCTCACTCCTGCACGGTCTGGATAGACGCTTACCAACCTGGGAATGTCAAAGCTCTGTACATCGATGTCCAAATCAGCAAGTGGGTCGATGATGCCACTTGTCCTTATGGCTTCGTTATGGAGTTTTTTTTTAGAACTTCGCTCAATGTGGACAGATAGATGCCATGCCGCAATGCCAGATAGTTCAGAAAGTCCGCTATCAGCAGGTTCTGCACTTTGCAAGCCAAGGGCATGGCTCTCTGTCCTATACCCAACGGATTACTGATGGATGGCATAGCTTCATAGAAATAGTGTTTCGCTGCTGATAGCGAAAAAATGTTTCTCAGCGACTGCTCGGTATGTTGCGGTGTCACATACATCCCTCGATACAGGTCTTCCATATACGATGGTATAAAGCGCAGCATCAGTTCTTCTATCTCTTTCTGGTCTTTATCATATTGTGTGGCTATATTCATGTCGTAGGTCTCAAACTCAGGAAAACCAGTCTTACCGATCTGTTTCATTGCCTTCACATTGCCATATAGCATGGTCAGAAAATCAATAGGATTGATTTCCTTGCCGTCAAACTTTACCTCGAAATGCAGTCTGTCACCGCTCAATGCCACGATATGTCCTGCTTTCACCATCTGCCCGAAATTCACAAACACATTGGCAAGATGGGCGTAGGTCACTTCATACTTGCCGTAGCGTATCACTTGGTAGATGCCGTGCATCGCATCGTTGCCAATGCCTGCTACCGTTCCGCTTGCCAAGGCTGACAGCAGATAGTGATTTGCCTCGAAGTCCAGTCCGTGATGGAAGAATGGCTCTCCTGTTACAGGATGCTTCTGATTCCCATAGCCAAGTGCCAACTCTACATCCTTTCCTCGCTCCTCAAAGGGCATACAATAGCCGCTTTTCGATTGCAGCATCATTTCTTCTGTATATCTCATATCGTTGTCTCTTTATCGTTTCATGCCACTTGTACGTGCCACGTCTTCTGTTTCATTTTCTCTTCTCCCATGACCACCTTCACCGCTCACAATATTCTTGATGTTGGAATTGTTGCCGATGAGCATCATGCCTAGCATGGCTCCTGCTATCTTGCCGAGCCAACCAAAACGTCCGAAGGTGAGGAATGCTGCTGTCACCAGTCCTGCAAGGCTCAGTCCCGACACGTTGCCTTTCCCTAAGTTCTTGAAGAAGTTACCAAACATCTCCAGCCCGTTACCGCCAAAGATGCCACGGAAAAATTTGCTCATGCCGCTCCATTTGCTGTTGATGTCACCCATGGCTCCATTCACGGCATCCACGGCTTCTCCTGCTTTGTCCTTCAATCCCTTTACATCTTCTACTGCTTTTGAGATTTTCGTTGTGGTTTCTTTGCCGACAACTGCATTACTGGCTATCTCCACCATACTCTTGTCATTGACAAGGTTTTCCCATGCCACATATCCTGTAGCACTGCCCACGGCAGCCGTCTTCATCGCACTTCCTGTGCTTCTCAGTGCTTGTGTTGGATGTACGGTAGCGTTTCCTGCTGATTTCAACCCTTGCTTGGCATAGCTTCCTATGCCTTTCAGGGTGCTGCCACCATACTTTGCTATTTTTGCCCATATACTCATAGTCGTATCTTTTTGTTGTTATTTGATCTTTCCATTCCGCTTCCATCGGTTCATGCAATCCTTTACGATGGTTTTCTTGTCTGCCTTGTCATGACTTCCTTCTTCTATCTCTGCCCAGATGTCTGTCATCGAGGTGTACTTCACAGCTTTCGTCAACCGTTGCAGTTTTTTGTTCATCACCTTCAACTTGGGACGGATGCCGAATACTATCTCCACTCGTTCCTTCTCGGTCATTTTATTGTCAGACAGACAGACTTGCCTGATGTCATTGACAATCTCTACACTTCCCATGATCAGTTCCCGATAGATTTTGTTGCGCTTGGCAGAGAGTGCTACGGCAATGGCATTGCTCGGATGTTTATCCAATTGCCTGGTAAATCCTCCCAAGTTATCCACCAACCTGTCTATCTCATGGTAAAAACCATACACCTGTGCTGCATATACCACAATGGAGCGGAACGAGTTCAAGTAGTTATTGAACTCTCGTTGCAGGTTAGTGGTTCCTTCCACTTCCTCTTTCATCCAGATATGACCAGTGGTCTGCATCAGCATCACCTTCTCCTGGTTCTTCAGTTCCTTCTCTGCCTTGTCCGTATAGGCGTATATCATTCCTGTCAATACCGGGTCGTTCTGGGCTTGCACCTTGCCAAAGGACAAAAGCGTCATTGCTAAGCAAATAATAACTGTTCTCATACTCGAATGCCTTTATATTATTATGGTGTACTTACTTTGGCAGCTCTTCGCCAACGTCCTAACGCTTGCGTAGCAATCTCCCCATTACTTCTATCTATCATCCCTGCCGTGACATTGTTCCACACATCACTCATGGTGTAATAGCGGATGCTCAGATACAACTTGTTCAACTTCTTCTGGAATGCAGTCAGTTTATCGTTCAGCTCCCATAGGGTCTTTGAACGGTCTGCTCCTGTCAGCATATTCTCCGTTCCACCTTTTGCCACAGCATCGTTCAGTAGATTAAACACCGATACCAATTCCGTTGCGGTCTCAACATACAGGTTGTTCATACTCATGCTTGCCACAATGCCTTGCGGATTGTTCTTGATGGCGGTCTTCAACTTGGCGAGAGTGATGAAAATCCTCACTCCGTCATCATACAGATGGGTACAGGCTTTCAGCGACGATGCATAGCCGTTCACGGATTTCAAGTAGCTGTTGTACTTCTTCTCCCATTTGTGTATCTGGTCGAACTCGGCAGCCATTGTATTCTGCAACAATGCGGTCTTGTTCTGTCCTTTGATTTCCTTTTCTATCTCACCGTTTATCTGTTCGTTGCCTTCTGCCAATGCCATCCATTCCAATGGGTTTGATGCCACTTGTGCCTTGACATCCGATATGGATGTCATACCAATAATGGCTATCAGCCATATCTTACCTGTTCGTAATCTCATAGATGCTACTCCTGCGTTTGTTGGTTTCTACTCGTTCTCTGATGGTTGCCACCAGTTCTTCTTTCATTGGCACACCGATGATGTCAAGCCTAGGTGTTGTCCTGTCTCCAGAGTATATGCTCACGGTTTTCAGATGAAACAGTTGTTGCATGAATGTCTGACTCTCATTGAAGTCAACCACACGATACAGTTCCTGATAGTCCACTTCCCGATGGAACACGCCATGTTCAAACACCAATTGTTCGTTACTGATGATGTACCGCATCCTGCATAAATAGACAAGCCGATATGCCAAACATATGGAAAGCAAGAGCGAGAGGACAAACACCAAAGTGGAGAGAATGGCATCATCAATACCTGCATATACGAAGCCCACACTGATAAGTACAAACAGGTGCAGCTTGTTAATAACGAACTGCATCCAATGTGGTTTGATGATGATATTTCTATACCGATATGTCTGCTGCATATTTCTCTTTTTTTGATAATGGTACCTGGCTTTATCTTCTATAGCCCGATGTACGTTCTTCTTGTTTGGCTTGCTCTTGCAATTTCTCAGCTTCTTGCTCCTTGACAAACTTGATATAGTCGAAGTCTATCTCGCCTTGGTCTATCAGACGTTGGTCTTTTTTCCCAAGCAAGGCATCGTTCCAATCCTTGTATTGTCCCAGGGGATGGTAGGCTTGCACCATGCAGTCTGCAAATCCCATTTCTTTTGCGATAGTCTTGAAGTTCTTCACAAAGCCACGTCCTGCCTCGTCTTTGTCAAAGCCCAAGTAATGGCTTGCTTGTCGGGTTTCTTCCAGCATTCCCTTTATCTGCCCCTTTGTGGGTGTGCCGCCTGTCGAGACATACACGCTTTTCACTGGGTTGATTTGGTACTCTGCCATAGCATCGTACGCACTCTCAAACCATAGAATGTTGGTGGCATCCTTCAATGGCTTGCCTGTCAGGTTGGCTATCCATAGTCCTTCACTGCTGTTGCTTCCTTCTGCTTTTCCCTTGTATGCCTTACCGTCTTCTCGCCTGGGTCTGCCACGTTCTTCCAATCCAACGATGCTGTCAGGTTTGGATGGTAGCGAAAGGGGAAAGGCGAGGTTGGCAAAGCTCAGTCCGTCTGTCCGATGTCTGGTAGCCAAGAAGAATTGTTTGTGAAAGGCGAACTGTGTCCTCATATTGATGCCTCGCTCCTTGAAATAGGGATAATGCTTCCGTTGGGTGTCCTTTTCCCTTGGATTGAAACGTAATATGTCATAGTCCGAGAGATTAAAGGGCTTGGCATCACGCTTGGGCTCCACCCCTCTGCGTTCACGCACGTCAATGGGATTGTTCAGCAGCCTATTACACACGATGTTCACCAGTCTGTCCAATGACATTCCTGGCTTATAGTCGTCAAAAAGCGTCGGATGCTCTTTGATAAAGCCTATCACATTATAGTTTTTCTGTTCTGGTGGCTGAAAACAGCACTTGCCATTGCCTGTGACAATAAACTTGTCGCCTCTCACTCGCTTCCCTTGACTGTCAAATCTCACATACGATGGATAGCGCAAGCCATCTCGTTTATTCAACTGATAGCCTGCGTCTACCAACAACTCCTGTATGTTCAGTCGCTGCAAAAAGTCATTGTATGTCAAATCATTATTTGCCATAAGCGTATTCCTTTATAATCCTTTACCCATGTGCGGATGCAATATCTCTTGATTCATGGCAGCCTCAAAGTTTCTCGCTGCAACATCCATCGGTGTATCTACTCCTGGTTTGAAATAGGGACGAGGCGGTACTGCAACATGATGATGATCTACTATCACCACAGGACTTCCATGTGGTCGATGCTGTTCACTGCCCACTTCTGCAGCAACGCCCAATCCTGCTAATAATGCAGCTCCTATCTTGGTACCCAGACCGGTACGGTCTTTCATATCGACCTCACCAAATATCTTGGAAAAGAGTTTCATGCGGTGATAATCATCCACTGCCATGAACTTGTCATACTGCTTCTGCGTTATCTCATGACTTACTCGTTCTCCGTTGATGATGGCGGTCATGCGATACTTGCCTTCCTGCTCCGCTGGTTCCACTCGTATCTCACCAACACTTACCTCTCTTCCGTGCTTCCCTTCACGAAACCATCCCTTACTCTCATCCAAGTCCTGACCATCCACAACACCTACTTTGTTGTTCACTGGCTCTTGCTGTACTTGCAGGGGTTCAACTGTTGACTGCATCTGCATCCTGCTATCCAACTCCTGCTGCACTTCTGGACGCAAACCGATATGGATGCGCTCTTTGCTGTTGAGCATATCCATTGTTATCTTGTCTGCGAAATCATCCTTGATGACATTATTCAGTATCTCCAGTCGTTTGGCTACCGGCACTTGCTTGACGGAATTGTTGGTCAAAGCCTTCAATTCATCGTCAGTCAAGTCATACACCATATCGCTCTTGGTGCTTTCCGATTGGATGGAAAGTGTCTTTGCCTTTTCATCAATGATGATACCATGCGAAGACAGGCATTCCTGCCATTTCTCGTTGGAGAAATATACTGGCGAACTGATCAGCTCCTTATAGGGCTTTGCTGGCTCTTTGCTTCTTGGACGTGTCTCTACAGGTGTCACCACGGCTTGCAGGTTTTGTAATACGTCTGTTTGTGGTGCTACTTGTTGCTGTCCCTTATAGTAAAAGCCATAGCCTCCAGAGGTTAGCTCACCTGGTTTCAGCCTTCTGTCTGGTCTTTCCGCTACCATCGGTGCTCCGGCATAGAACATCTGTCCTCCGACTCTGCGTAGATGATAGCCGTCCTGCATTCTCGGGGTCCAACCCAAAAACTCTGGACTCCATCCCAATCTGCCGTACTCTCCTGCACCAATCCTATATCCATGCAGTCCCATAGCCACTCTTCCATTGGCATTTTTTGCATGGACAAAGTTTCTCGGCATATAGAAGTCTTTGCCTATAATACTGGTAAAGACATTGTATGCCTTCTTGTTGGCAGAGTTGGTTCCCCAATCGGTCAATGCCAACATCTGTTTCTCGGTGAGGTTATAGGTCAGCAGTGGGGAGTCGTGTCCCTGTACCGCCAGTTGATAACCGTCGCCACTGGCTATGATATGGGCTTGCATACCATTGCGCATCAAAATGTCACGCATCTCTGGTTGTATGTCCATCTGCCGTGGATTCAAGTTCTTTCTTATCGCCATAGCATGATTGTATTAAGCGTTCTCTGTTTCCATTCCTTGCTCCAACAGTTCGTCCTTGTACTTCACAAACTGCTCCGCACTCTCGTTGCCGATACACATGGCGTGTTTCTTGCAGTATTCCTCATACTCGTTCTGCCAGTCCTCACTGAAATGGTTCACGTAGTCGAGCCAACCGTATTCACCGCTCTGCATCTTCTCCACGAGAATGTCTTCTGTATAATATGGTCCTTTTTTCATTTCTTCCCTAAGTTTGATGTTTTACTTTCTTGCGACAGCAGACGCATGTCTTCCAGCAGCCTTCTTCTGCTCATTCCACAGTTCTTCGGTATATTCCTCCTCAGGAACATAGTCAAGATTTCCGTCATTATCCATTACCCAACACCCATAGATGCCGAAGGTATATTTATCCCACTCTCTTTTGCCTTCCTTGCGCCACTGCTCACCATCGCCATTGGCATATCGGATGCCTGTATCGCTTTTCAGGTCGATACCCATGGTTACAGGTTCTTCATCTATCACAAAGGTCAGTGTCTCGCCATTCTGGATGGTTTTCAATTCGGCACCTCCTAAGCTCAGCTCATCAGACAATACCTGTAGGTTTCTGCCTATCACTGGTGTAGGCACAGCCATCACCTGATTGGTCTCTCTGTCTATCTGCACGAATGCCTTGATATGTGCACCATCAGACATATCCACATCCGCCACTACTGCCTTGCCTTGTTTCAGCAGTTCTTGCTGTTCCTTGGCAAAATTGTCCAGTGGGGCATATTTCAACACCGGATAGAACATCACATCCACATTTCCGTCTGCCATTCTTACCAAGGCAAATCGGGTTCTACTCTTGATACTATATCCTTCGTTTACCTCCATGCTCACAGGCAACACAGGTGATGGACGACCATTGCTGATGTTCTCCAGGGCATGCATCGGCAGGTCTTCTATCATCTCATGGGTCAATCCATACTTTGCAAGTGTCTGATACGGCACTTCGCTTTCTTCAAATGAGTTTCTTTTCATATTCTGATTCATATTTTGAATAATACTTTGTATAAGACCATGCAAAGTTAAGCCTTCGGGCACGAATGTAAGAATGACAGTACTCTACTGCCCAATCTTTTCCGTTTTATTATGATTGCAATGTCGTTTCATACTCTAAATCATACTTTAATCTTATTTTATGTTATACTTTCACTATCTCTTATATTATTCTGGATTTCTTTCCCTAACTTTGCATCATGTTTGGAAAAATAATGGCATTATGGGTGGTTTGTTGTCTGTCGGTATCAAGCGCAAAGGCGCAGTTCAATACCGTCAGCAACAACACATGCCGTTACAAAATCAGGAAAGTGGAGGAGAAGTCTTCATTTTCTGCTAACTCATCAGTAGATTCTATAATGACGAATCTACCTCTGCAGGAAACAGACTCTGTGAATAACAAACCAAAACAGTGGATAAGCAGCTATCCAAGCATCGCTTATCCACTGAAATCAATCAAGATAACCAGTCCTTATGGCTATCGTCGTGACCCTATCAATGGTAGAAAGTCTATGCACCATGGTATAGACCTTCAAGCGCATAACGAGTTTGTGTATTCTATGATGGATGGTAAAGTGGAGAAGGTTGGCTATGATGCTCGCTCTGGCAATTACATCGTCCTCCGTCATGCCGACTTCACCATCAGCTATTGTCATCTATCTAAAGTTCATATCGCCCCAGGAACTCCTGTTTTTGCCGGTACCATTATTGGTAGATCAGGCTCCACAGGACGTGCTACAGGCGAGCATCTGCATATCGTGACCAAACATAAAGGAATAATTTTCGATCCCAAAATTCTTTTTTGTTACATCAAAAGTCACCAAAAGTAGTTTTCTTATACATATTATTGTGATTTTTGTGAAATAATCTCAATTTTTATGGTTATATGGAGATTTATTTGTATTTTTGCATCCGTAACAAACAAGAACGTATGAACAAATGCTGATAGAATTTACGATAAGAAACTTTATGTCATATAGGGATGAGGTTTCGCTTAGTATGGTTGCTAGCACTACTGTCAAGGAGTGCGAGAGCAATGATAGTTACTCGAATGTTTCCATCACGGATAACGGCAAGCGTTATTTAAGGTCTGCCGCCATCTATGGTGCAAATGGTTCGGGTAAGAGTTCTGTAATTGCAGCCATGGATATTTTCAAGTCTATGGTGCTACGGTCATTTGTCGATGAGAGCATCGTTAAGCGTCTCTCTCTTCTTCACTATCGTTTTGATGTGGAAAGTACAAAAGAGCCTATTTCTATGCAAATGATATTCATCTGCAATGGAGAAAGATACAGATATGGATTTGAGGTCAGTCAGAACAAAGTGCTGACCGAATGGCTCTTCGTGTTACTTGAAGGAAGTACAAAAGAGAGCTATTGTTTTAAGCGTGAAGGACAAAATATCAAGGTCAACTCAAAAGTGGTAAAGGGTGCAAGAGGAGTTGACACAAAAACCAGAAGTAATGCCCTATACCTTTCCACTGCAGCTCAATTCAATGTGGAAGTGGCAATGAAGGTAAAAGAATGGTTTCGTAAGCGTTTCAATATTCTTTCAGGTTTAGACGATAACACCTTGGCTTATACTGCAAGGACTTTTATACACAATCCTTTGATTCGCGAGCAAATCCTCAACATGATTGGCATAGTGGATAATTGCATCAAGGATATGAACGTTAAAGAGAATGTCAAGGAAGTTGACACGCAAGATACTCCTTTTGAAATATTGTCTCGTTTGGGCATCCATTTTCCTACAGATTCCAACCAACGGATTGAGCAACATGAGTTGGAAATTCTTTCAACCCATGATATGTATGACAATGGGGCGGTAATTGGTAAGGAGCAGTTGAATTTCAAATTTGAGTCCTTGGGTACAACCAAACTGTTTGCTCTTCTTGGTCCATTCTTCGACACCATTCAAAATGGTGGTGTGCTTGTGATTGACGAGTTTGGCGCAAGTCTTCATACACAGTTGTCTGTAGAATTGCTCAAACTATTTTATAGTGTGATGAATACCTTGGGGGCACAGTTGGTTATAACAACTCACGATACAAACCTCTTGCGTAAGGATTTGCTTCGTCGTGATCAGATATGGTTCGCTGAGAAATCTTCTGAGGGTGCATCTGATTTGTACTCGCTAGTGGAATACAAAATCAATCAGGCTAATAGTGTCCGTAACGATGCGTCTTTCTCTAAGGATTATCTGCTGGGACGCTATGGTGCTATTCCTTATTTCGGCAATATTAATAAATTCATCATTGAGTATGGCAGCAAAAAAGAAGAGTAAGTTTGAGAACAAGTTCAGAAGCACTGCTGCTTCCGAAAGCCGTACTGCCAATGTGAGAGATGAGCGTAAGGTGAAAGATGAACAGCCAAAGTTGTCTTTTAACTTCAAGGATTTCGATTTCAACCAATGCCCTCCAGGACAGACTCTTGAAAAATGGCAAGAAGAGAAAATGCTTGATAAACTTGTAGGGCGATTTGTAGAAGTATGCTCTTTTACAAGACAAGAAGCGGTACAGCAGGGACTATTGAAGGTATATGGTGATTTCCCAGAAAACAGCCACTTCAAAATTCCTCCGCATATCAAAGGCAAGGTATCTTGGGGGACGATTCGGAAAATCGGCGGTCAAAAGCCAAGGCTTGCTGGTTACATCATAGAATCTGTGTTCTATCCTGTATTCTTGGACAAAGACCATCTGTTCTATCCTTCTACGAAGAAACATACATAAACGAAAACAGACCGATGTGAACTCTTGTTCACATCGGTCTGTTTTTGTCACAGCCACCTACTTCTTTTACGTGTTCTTATCACAAGTGGTGTATAAGGAAATCCTTCTTGGGTCATTTTCAAGCCCTCGCCATCAAATTGAGTAATTTGAATCTCCGTATCATCCTTGATGTATTCACT
>OOCQ01000953.1_pt1 | contig 20525 bp, 18 predicted proteins | sample 1671121 | NCBI WGS metagenome assembly OOCQ01 (sample SAMN06348124, study PRJEB24527) | human gut metagenome | biome: human gut; feature: ankylosing spondylitis patient; material: feces | host: Homo sapiens | place: China | collected 2015-10 | reverse complement strand
GGCAGCCTTCTTGGCCTCCAGCTTTGCGATTTTCTTTTCGGTCTGCTTGATTTCCGCCTTCTGCGGCTTTAGACTTTCACGCAAGGACTTTATATCGGTTTTCAGCTCTTCGATCTGGGCGACAGTCTTGGAAAGACCTTCTTCGAGCATCGCCTTGTCTTTCTGCAACTTTGCGATCTGAGCATCGAAGTCGGTAGATGCGGTAATGCGGTTCTTGCTGCCTTTGGTTCTGGCCATAGGATGATACCTCCCAAAATTTATTTTTGTAAATAAACAATAGCATGCTGTACAGAAGATTTCAATTAATTTTTATGAATCGTCTGCTTCCAGATCATGCGTCAGTTTTGCCAAGATACGCTTACCCCAGTCTTTTTCATCGAGGTAGTTAAAGTAAACAAGATTTTTCGCTTCCGCCGCATCGACAAAAAGTGTCGGAAATTGTTCAACAAGGCTTTCAAAGTAAGCGTCATTGTATATATAGTTTGTACGCAAGATATCCCGAATGTAATCACTATGCTGCTCATAAAGTTCTTGCAGCTTGAACTCTTTCCACGAATTTTCAATCTGTGCTTTCAAATCATCATCGATATCCCTTGTGTACCTCAACTGAACTGCATAGTCCTCCGTCATCCCAAGCCATGCAGAAACGCGATCTGTAGGTTTATCCTTGCTTGTGACGTCAAAAACAGCCTGATGTCCATAACCATTTTCATATGGATAAATCATCGTCAGTTTTCCATTCACATACACTGACTTATCATGTTTTGCAAGATTGCACACTGAACAGCACGGAATTAAATTGTACATTGAAATTGAAAGATATGGGTAATCAGCTCTTGGAAAGAAATGATCATACTGAGGTCTGATACCGCCATTCTCGACCGTGAAAATATAACTTCGATTACAATAAGGGCAAACCGTTACACCCGTTTTCTTTGCCCAATCTTTCATAATTTTATTTGTAATCAAATTGTTATACAGCCCGTCAAAAGTATCTTTTATGTCCGGGCTTTTCACTATACCGATTTGATTCACCGCATCTTTCAACTTTGTGATATTTCCCAAAAGCAATTCTTCAATTTTTGTATCATCCAAATTTCCATCAACAGACAAATATCCAGCAATCCGATCAACTTCACGGCAATACCGTTTTTCTTCATTTGTCACTCCCGTACCGGCTACTTTTTCGCGTTTCTCAATCAATTGTTTCAAACAGTTTGTTAGTTTCTTCAATCGATACTTTTTATATTCTACTGCCAAACCTTGAGGAATTGAATTCAATCGTATCATCTTTACATCTTCCTTAGCAACTCAATCTGCTCTTCGATTTGTGCCTTTTGTCGTTCCAGGAAGTGAATCATCTTATCTTTTGCTTCATAAGACACATTTTTATTGATGGTTTTTCCTTGGGGGTCTATTAGAGCCTGCATTTTCTTTTGAAGAATGCGTTCTCCAATCAAACCAACTAGCTTTTCTGCTTCTTCCCGGCCAATTCTACCCATTTCGATTTCTTGAATCCACTGGTTTATTTTATTTTTCGCGAACTCTCCCATTGCAAAACCATCACTGAGAAAAAAGGCATCACGGTATAGCGTGTAAATATTGGCTCCAAACGTCTGAGTATTGTGTTTTATCTGTTGAACTTGGTCATTGGAGTCCTTTTTCAAAAAGATCGAGTTATCCATTGGAACATCCGAAAGCACAATAGGCGAATGACTTGTTATAATGATCTGAAAGAAGCTGTTTGGAAATTGCTCTTTTATAGTTTTCAATAATTCATTTATAATTTGGCGCTGCCACTCTGGATGGAGATACAAATCGATTTCATCTATTAAAAGCAAAATGCTTTGGTTCCACCGAAAGTCTTTATCAGTGTAGAATTTATATATGACAGATGAAAAATAAATTCTGGACATCAGATTTAAAAGAGCACGCTCTCCTGACGACATTTCAAAATTTATAATATCAATGTACTTAAGGAGGAACGAATATCCTTCTTCTATGTGTTCTATGACTTCTTTAAATTTATTCAACTCGGCTGTCAAATAATGCTTTCCATTGTTTTTCTTAAAAAGACTTTCAAACGATTTAATTTCTCTTACCGCATTGCGATAGTATTCTAATTCCTCATTCTGCTCAGAATAATATTCATTTTGCAGAAAGTCCTGACATTGACTTAGTACCCTATCGGCATTCTCAAAATTTTGTGCATTAAACCTCTCAAATGAAGCTAACATCTCGATGACCAGGTTATAGACTATTCCTCCCCAGTATCCTTCATTCCTCAATTTCTTTGCCCTGTTTATCGAGTTTGCCTTTGCTTCTGAAAAGCGGAACTCTATTTGATCTCTGATGTCATCCTCGAATTGGTCAATTGTTCTAACTGTGAAGTCAATTTTTTCAATTCTTTTTCCGTAAAATTTCTGTTTCACATCATTCAGGAAGCAATAATACAAAAGGTCCAAAAACATTTGAAAGCTTCTGTTTGTTTCCTTGTTTAAAAAAATTCGTTGAATCTCACAGAACGGCGTTTCCCTCCGTTTTTCATAAAATCTTTTTTCTCTTATTCCATAAATTCTACAATAAAAGTCATGATACAGCCCCACCAATGTAGAATCCATCAATGTTATATAGTCTATTCTCCCACGTTCTATATTATCTTTTCCCGTTCCATATGCACTGTTCGACAGACAAATATGTGACACCCTGCTAGTATATGCCCTATCTGTCATCTGGTAGCCAGCTTCACTTAAATCAACAACTTCAATTTCCTTCATGGATGCCAATGCATTTACAATTTTTAAACGTACTTCGGCATCTCGTTTCTCTTCATATACCGCAAGGAAAGACTTCTCTGTATATATGGATTTTCCGTTTTTTATAATATCATATTCCGATTTATCTTCTTTTGTTTTTTGCAGTTCTGTTATATACTTTATGAGTGTTGTTTTTCCAACGCCATTTTCGCCAATAATAGCAGTCAGATTTTGAACATTTCCCTCATCAAAAATATTCGTCTTTTCCGTTTTCCTTATTATCAGCCTCGCACTCTTATAGTCAAATTCCAGTTTATAACATGGTGAAAAATTAAAATTCATCTTTTGGAAGCAGCCGTTTTCATCCCATTCTATCCAAAGAAATATTAGTTCTGTTTTCATTGATTCTCCTCATAATTACTTTAGTGATTTATTGCCTCATATAAACAAAGAGCCGCATAGATCGCTCCATGCAGCTCTTTCGATTTTAAAGGTTCATTTTTCTTAATTTGAAATCAGTAGAAGCGGTGGCACGGTTCTTGCTGCCTTTGGTTCTGGGCATAGAATAATACCTCCCGAAAGATTATGTAAGATTTGATGTTGGTATAGCACTGTGGGAAGTGGATGGCAATATACTCATGAAGCAAACGGTATTGTTTTCCCAATATGTCGATAAAGTACATCTTCGTGTACGATCTCAGCCTTTTCATCGAGATTAATTAGTTTAACCCACTGTAAGAGCCCTTTGTCAGTCAGCTTAAATCGAATGATTCCATACCTTTTCTGTGAGCCACATTGGTTATATAAGGCACACTTACGTCTTACCTCATTCGTCTTTAATTCCTTGCCAGCGGAGTCATTGTATAATTGAATTACGGCGGTATCACTTGAAATCTCTGGCTGCCACATTTGGACACCATAGCTGATCTTTTTTATCATCATGCCTGGAATCAAGGTATCCTCTTGAAATCCAGCGTACACTTTAGCAGTATTCGAATGGTGACGACCAGACATATATTGGGCATCATACAAATTAGGAAACATATCTCGTTCCATAGCATTGGATTTCTGAATACAAAGGCATTGTTCTTTCAGAATATCAATGATTGCATTTTTCTGGTCATCATTTAAAAGGCTCATTATTCACCTCCAGAACACAATTATTCTTTGCGGGTATCTAATTCAGCACTATATTTGCCTTCATTATACAGAATCATCAGCACATCAAAAAATGTCAATTCACCCGTTCCCGCGCCATCCGGATTATAGTCTTCAATTCTCTCCAACGCAAATTTACCGATTTTCACTTCACACGGATAGAAGTAACTTTCCCCTTTCGGTTCTGCCACACCATTCAGTTTTGCCGAAAAGAAATTGCTCCCAATCAATTTTTCGTAGTCATCCTGACGAACAGTGAACTTTCTTATGCAAACGCGCTGCGCACTCTGAGTCAAGCAGTGGTCATCAATAATCTGCTTTAATGCATGTTCCAGTGCATTATTATCAACTTCAACATCCTCAACTTTAATTACCGCACCAGACTGCAGTGCATCAAATTCACAGGTAAAACAATTAAATTGTTTAATGGATACATCCATGTTATTCACCTATTTATAAAGTGCCAGCCTTTGCATCTTAGCCACATTCCCATGTGTTGCCTACCGCCCACCGCGTAGAGGTGTGCAAAGTTTCGAGCGGCAAAGCTGTGAGCATCCGTGGAGGATAACTCTCACAGCCCAAATATACACTATATAGGATCTGTTTTCAAGGATGACGGAAAAAATTGGACATATATACATCCAAGTGTCCGTGTTAATCATCTATGCTTTAAGGTGATTATAAATGAAGCTTACTTTCAAAAGATTCCGCCATCAAAATTCCGATGATGTCTGGGAGGACATCCCGGAGAAGCGTTCTCTTGCCCACACAATCCTTGATTTGCTGTTCTTCCCTACATACCGCTTGCCGCGAACCGTGAACACAGTCCGAATCTACAATGACCGGAACTGCTTCTCAGTTTGCCCATGTTGCAGGAAAGTCATCGAGTACGTATACGATTTCTATAACCCCCTAAATATGAGTTTCCGCTTAGAGTCTAAATTTCACATTCAGTAACCCATCTAATCCCTGAAATGCTGCTGTAATTTCATTTGAAAACTCAGTATCTTGTACTATCTCATCATCACATAAGCTTTCTCTGTGCCCCATATATTTCCGCGCCGCATCATGTATAGCGTCAGTTTTTCTATATTTCTCATTATATACAAATGAACACTCAACTTTTTTAACCTTGTATTTACGCTTCGTCCTATTCACATAAACCTTTACCGCATCATATAATGTTTTATCTAACTGTGAGGACAAATTTTTTGAAGTGTCTATGTTAGAGTAAAGTACTTTCCCCTCATCGGTTCTTGCAAGAAATTCAAATCTCTTCCAATCAATGTCGAAGATTATTTGCCCACAAACATGTTTTGGCGCGTCATAAAAGCTCACAATAATCTGCTGTATAACATCTCGATCAACAACACCTTTCCTCAAATCACTTTCTATTGAAATGCCACATGCTTTTGTAAGTTCATCTAATACTCCGGCCAGAATATTTAATCGGATTTTGACATTTACTTTGACATCCATCTTAGGCGGTAACAAATCTATCATTCGATACACCCCACTATATAATTGGCTTTATCCTTTTTTCTGCCAACTCACATAATTCCTGAAAGTTCAGTCGTTGTAAAGAAGACATCTTGCAATCTAATTTTCGGATTACTTCTATATTTAAAGATGTCTTATTTTCTATCATTTCCCAAACATATCTTTTTCTCAAATCATTTTTCAGCTGCGAAAAATCAGAAATTGTTCCTCTTCTAAATATACTACAAAACTGAACAAATTCATCTTCATTCATCTTTACAAATGGATCTAGTATGCTCTGAATGATGACGGATTTTAGCTTAATGTCTGGTTCCCACCGATACATATCAGCTCTACCCGATCTAAGAAGTGGTGCATATACAGTTGAAAAATCGTTTCCAGTCATAATAATAGGTATTCTTTTGTCATCAGAGCAATCGGCCAAATTCATCATGCGACCTGTTAAAAGGTTAGAATTAATAGTCTTTTCAGTTCTTGAATCTTGATTAATTGCGCCCATATGGAAATCATCAATAAGAATCGCGATACAATATCCCCTTTTACCTCTTTGCACAGCATAATTATAAACGTCGTTCAGAATTTTTACCGAATCACCCTCATGTGATCCAGAAATTTCCGATGCAGAAACATATAAAACCTCAATATTATGTTGTGTTAAAACCGCAATAGTTTGAGATGTTTTTCCCTCTCCTGCCGGTCCTTCAATCGCTAGGTACAACGGTGGAACAAAACATTCGTTCAGAGTCATATATTGTGACACCACATGAACAAGAACTTTTTCTTTGAATTCTTTTGGTACCATCATAGTCGAATAGTACCAGTTATTCGATGGGGTAATTAATGAACAGCACTCTGGGCAGTCCATGGTATTATCGGTTCCTGAAGTTCCGTTTACAGATGAACTCGACTTTTTCCCCATCAAAGGAGTTAGGCTATCATTAAAAAATCCCATGTTTATTTTCCCTTTCTAGTAATTGAAATCTCATCATCACTTCGATCAGCACCTATAAATGTAGCTAGTCCCTCCGCAAAAGCATCATCTGATTTTTCCTTTTCCAATTTATCAAGGCTTGGAATAAAAGAATTATGTATATAATCCTCAGAGTTATATTTTTGTTGTTCAACAGTTGTTCTTGGGGTTGGAATATTTATTGTTTCACTGTCACCTTTATTATTGTTCTCACTATTTGTATCCTTTTTTATCAAAGAAAAAACGCCCGTAATAATCGCCACTACGATTGCCGCCACAGCACTAATAACAGCGACTTTAATTTGAATATCTAAGTTATTCCATACATTAATCATTTTCATGTTCCTTTAGCGGGTCAAGTCATCTTCTTGATCAGTTCTATACAATCATCCAGTGCATCAATAATTTGTGGATATGCTTCAGAAGCAAAATCCATATATTTTTGACCTATAATCTCACCATGTACACCTCTATTAGCTATCCTTAGCATCTGAATTACCAAATCCGTACTTGTAGGATCAAGGACTCCCTGCTGATTTAAGTAATAAGTTCCCTGCATAAGCGAGGCTCGATTCTTGCTATTATATCCTATCAGTTCCAGGGCCTCTTTTAATCTCACTTCAATCCCATACCGCATTTTAAATAATTCAAGATTTTGCACTGGGATAGTTACTTTATCCTGTTGTTCTGCCTGCTTATTCTTATTTTGCTCATTAAATAAATGGAGTTCTTCAGTCAACTTATCAATTTTCTCTTCGGTAGGCAGAGAGCCACTGTTAATTGTAAACTGCGGTGCCACACTGTTCGAGACCTGAATTTGTGAGACAATTTGCTGGAGATTGTCGAGACTCGCTTTTACTTCCTCATTTCTTGACCTCTTTTTTAACCTTTACACCCAGAAATTCCAGCTCTGAAAAAAGTGGGAGAACCAAAAGAATAACCCAGATGATAAACACAGTGCTAATCAGGCTTGCGTCATCCAATTTTTCAATTGCAAATCTATTGCTCACCAAATAAACTGTACTTATCGTTAGGAGAACAATATACCAAGCTTTTTCTATTACTTTTTCAATCAAGAGCGAAAGCAGCTTTTGCCACCGCTTCTTCTCTTCGCTCTTTTTTTCCTCGGTCTTCTGTTCATCCATACTAGATTTCCTCCAGCTTAACCACACCCATGCTGTCAACACACCGATCCATCCACCCAGCGTATTCCCAAACACATCATCGAACTCTGCGATGCCAAGTCCCGTAATATACTGGGTCGCTTCGATCACCACCGACATTAAAAATGGAACAAGTAGCACCCACTTTTTCTGGATTATCCTGTACCAACCTGCTCCCAAAGGCACGAAGAGCCAGATGTTATTTATGACCCCAACTCTCACAGCTTGCTCAGTCAGAAAACGATCTGCATAGGAGAACAAAACAAAGTTTGTCCTTGCATCCCCGGCCTCACGGAACATCAGGGTTTCATATAGAATGAACGCAATATACGCTGCCGTCAAGAGAACACTCATTTTTTTCGGCAACACCAGTATCAGCAAGCAGATAACGCATCCGAAAATGACAACCATAAATGGGAGTCCATTCAGAACATTGTCTACGCACAGCATAACACGACCGTTTTTGTCAAGCAGAAGATTCACCTTTCCGCTGCGCTTAATGCCATACTGCCCTTTGGATAAGGCCATCGGGTTACTATCAGCATCAAAATACATATCGATGTCCGCTGTACCATCCCGGTGGTAAGTACGCTTCAGAACCGTATAGCCAGCAGTCGTTGGTGCCGGATTGCCATCTGCACCGAGATAAGTTATCTGGCTGATACGACCTTGTTCGTCTCGCTGATATAGCTCGCCATACTGGCCAAGAGAAGATTTCACAGGGTTTTCTCCTGTGTCAAAGTATCGTTCGCCAATAACGGTTTCTTCTGAATCACGCAGATACGTCTTGACGGCATAACCAGATGTGCAGATAACAGGCTGTCCATTTTCACCGAGATGAGTGATGCCACAATTTTTTCCTTGCTCATCATACTCTCGGTACAAACCGTAATAGCCGCCTGTGCATCGGACTGGCTGCATATTTAGGTCGTAGTAGAAATCGTCCGTTGCTTTTCCATCCACCAGTGTTCTCACAATGGCGGAATAACCTGCGCCTAGCATCATTGGTTGCTTATCTGCGCCAAGATACCTGATTACAACATTTTCACTGTTATATTCATATGAGATGCCATAGTAATCGCCATACCGTTCCACTGGGTTTCCAGCAGCATCGAGGTAAAACTCTTCTGTAACCTGCCCATTTGCATTCCGCGTTCTCTGTACTGTCGCATAACCCATGTCAATGGCATCTGTGATAACCCCGTCAGAGTTCACATAACTCGCGTTCGTTACGTTTTCCTCCACGGTCTCCTTCACTTCAAGATCCGAAGACGTGAAGCCGGAATCATGATCAACCGAGGCATATGGCAATAAAAACAAGATTGAAGCCACGACAAAAGCAAGTAACAGCGCATGAACACTTTTCTGTTTCAGCTTTGCGTTCAAACTCCATAACCCCGGCTCTTGATGGTCTCCACAACCTGCGACACATACTTCTGGCAGGTGTCGTGGTCAGGTGCTTCCACCATGACACGGACGACCGGCTCAGTGCCAGATTCACGGACAAGGATACGGCCAGTGTCACCCAGTGCCTCGGCCACAGCCTTGACTGCTGCCTGCACTGCTTCATCATCCTGTGCAGCTTTCTTGTCGGTCACACGGACATTCTCCAGAACCTGCGGGTAGATCTTCAGGGGCTCAGCCAGCTTACTCATAGGCATCTTCTTCGCCAGCATGACTTCCATCATCTTCAGGCTAGTCAGGATACCATCACCAGTGCTGGCGTACTTGGAGAAGATGATATGACCACTCTGCTCGCCACCAATACGGCAGCCGTTCTTAGCCATATACTCGTAAACATACTTGTCGCCCACAGCGGTCTTAGCGTAACCAATGCCCTTCTCATCAAAAGCCTTGTACAGACCAAAGTTGGACATGACCGTGGTAACGACGGTATTGGTCAGCAGCTTGCCACGCTCCTTCATGTAGCAGCCGTAGATGTACAGAATATGGTCGCCAGTGATGACATTGCCTTTTTCATCCACACACAGGCAACGGTCAGCATCGCCGTCATAAGCAAAACCGATGTCCAGCCCCTTTTCAACCACGAATTTCTGCAGGCCTTCGATGTGGGTAGAGCCAGCGTTATTATTGATATTCGTACCGTTGGGCTGTGCATTGATGACATAGGTATCTGCCCCCAGCGCATCAAACACAGACTTAGCGATATTCCAGGAACTGCCGTTGGCGCAGTCCAGACCAACCTTGACGCCCTTGAAAGAGTAGATACCCAGAGAGATCAGATAGCCCATGTAGCGGTTGCGGCCGGACACATAGTCCACAGTGCAGCCAATGTGCTCCCGGTGAGCGAAGGGCAGCTCCGGCCAATCCTTGTCGAACACATGCAGCTTGCCGTCAATGTAATCCTCGACAAGCAGCAGGGTCTCTTCCGGCATCTTCTCGCCGTAGCAGTCGATCAGCTTGATGCCGTTGTCATAGTACGGATTGTGGCTGGCGGAGATCATGATACCGCAATCAAAGTCATCCACACGGGCGATATAAGCCACAGACGGCGTGGTAGTGACGTGCAACAGATAGGCGTCTGCACCAGAGGCGGTCAGGCCTGCGACCAGACTATACTCGAACATATAAGAGCTGCGGCGGGTGTCCTTGCCGATTACAATGCGTGCAGGCTCGTTGTTGCCATTGCGCTCGCGCAGGGCATTATAGTACCAGCCTAAGAAGCGGCCTACCTTATAGGCATGGTCAGCAGTCAAAGTAATTCCAGCCTCACCACGGAAGCCATCAGTTCCAAAATACTTTCCCATTATAGTTTTTTCCTCATCCAAAGAGTGAATATGCGAACATGTATATGCTTTAGCCGAGGGTATCCCTCGTTGTCTGCTGCTCACCACGGAGAGGTAGCATACTTGAGCAGCACAGCCATGTGGATTAACACATGGCCGATAAATCCTCGAAAACGCAGAGTTGTTTATCACGGAAGATTTTTTTCTATGAACTCAGAAACTATCTTTTCGTATTTCTCTGGATTTGTTCTATAGCATTCCTTATGTGTTGCACCAGAAACTATATATAAGTCTTTTTCGCCTTGACAACTGTCATAAATCTTATATGCCATCGACAGAGGTGCTCGATTATCTTTATCACCATGAATAATTAGAATTGGCACATTTGTCTTTGATACCGCTACGCTTGCATCTGCGTCTTTCAAGTCAAAATGGCCCCAGATTTTTGTTCCCACATTTACCATCTGAGTAAATATATCACTTAACAATTCATAACGCAGTTTATTCTTGCTCCCTACCTTTATCATTTCTAAAGGCGTTGTAAAGCCCGCATCATCAATGATTCCACAAACAGACTTTGGTAAATTCAAGTCACTACTCATCAATACGTCAGCCCCGCCCATAGAAAATCCCATAAGATATATAGGCACCTGTTCTCCAAATTCAGAAGCCACCCAATTTGCCCAGTCACAACAGTCATATCTTTCCAACACACCAAGTGTCGAAATATTTCCTCCGCTCTCACCATGTGCTCGCAAGCTTACTAGTAGGAGGTTCCATTTATGCTCTTCTGTAATTCTGTAAATTGGCACTCCACATACATAGCTATCAGACCAAAGTCCATGAAAAAAGATGATAATTTTTCTTTCTTTCAAAATAATGGCCGACTAATTTCACTCCATCAGATGCCGTGATCGTAATCTCCCTATTTGGCTCATTCTTTATCTTGTACGCTTCTGTTATTATTTTATACTGCCATTCATCAGCGATTTCTAAATCCGGCCAGTGTATTTCTCTTCTTGAGCAAGCCCTCTGAAAAGCATATTTACTTGCCACTATCAGCACCATTATTCCGATGACTAAAGTCAGCAGAAATATTAATCTATTTTTCCCATTTATATGTGCTTTCGTCATAAAAAACACTTCCATATAGCTTATACAGAGTTACATATACTAGCCTGATTATGCATTTAGCCGGATAGATATCCGTTGCCTGCTGCTCACCACGAAGAGGTAGCATATTCGAGCAGCACAGCCATGTGGCTGTGCACATGGCCGATAAGTATTAGTCTCTGCGGAACAAGTCACGAGTATAGACCTTATCCTGCACGTCATCCAAGCAGCTATCGTAGCGGTTAGCGATGATAGCTTGACTGCGCTTCTTGAACTCCTCAAGGTCATTTACGACTTCACTGCCGAAGAATGTCGTACCATTCTCCAGGGTCGGCTCATAGATAATAACTGTCGCACCCTTGGCCTTGATGCGCTTCATGACGCCCTGGATAGAGGACTGACGGAAGTTGTCCGAGTTGGACTTCATGGTCAGGCGGAAAACGCCAACCACAACATTGTGTTCCTTACTCGGATCGTAGTCCTCATTTGCCTCGTATGCACCGGCGATTTCCAGGACACGGTCTGCGATATAATCCTTACGAGTACGGTTGGATTCCACAATTGCTTCGATGAGGTTTTCCGGAACATCGGCATAGTTGGCAAGGAGTTGCTTGGTGTCTTTGGGAAGGCAATAGCCGCCATAGCCAAAGGACGGGTTATTGTAGTGGCTGCCAATACGCGGGTCAAGGCAGACACCCTCAATGATCTGCTGGGTGTTCAGCCCCTTCATCTCGGCGTAGGTGTCCAGTTCATTAAAGTAGCTGACACGCAGGGCCAGATAGGTATTGGCAAACAGCTTGACCGCTTCAGCTTCGGTAAAGCCCATAATCAGGGTGTCAATATTCTCCTTGATGGCACCTTCCTGCAGCAGACCGGCAAAAGTATTTGCAGCTTTCACCAGACGAGCATTCTCTATATCGGTACCGACGATGATTCGGCTCGGATAGAGGTTATCATACAGAGCCTTGGATTCACGCAAGAATTCCGGACTGAAGATGATATTATCACAGTGGTACTTTTCACGAACACTTGCAGTAAAGCCAACCGGGATTGTAGACTTGATGACCATGATAGCATCCGGATTATACTGAATGACCAGTTTGATCACAGCTTCCACTGCCGACGTATCAAAGAAGTTCTTCTTGCTGTCATAATTTGTGGGCGCAGCAATGACAACGAAGTCTGCATCCTTATAAGCTGCTTCTGCATCGAGCGTAGCGGTTAAATTCAGGTTCTTCTCTGCGAGATACTTCTCGATGTACTCGTCCTGAATGGGCGACTTCTTGTGGTTGATAAGATCAACCTTTTCCGGGATGATATCCACTGCCATAACCTCGTGGTGTTGCGACAACAGTGTGGCAATGGATAGACCGACATAACCGGTACCAGCAACTGCAATTTTCATTTTACCATTCCTCTTATTCCATATAAAACTCTTTATACCATTCTGCAAACTTCCGCAGGCCCTCCCGCAGCGGAGTATGAGGCTTAAAGCCGAAGTCACGTTCCAGAGGCTCCGTGTCTGCAAAGGTCACAGGCACATCACCGGGTTGCATGGGAACCAGCTCTTTGTGGGCCTCAAAATCATAGTCCGCAGGCAGCACACCAGCACGCACCAGTTCCTCCGACAGAATCTGCACAAAATCCAGCAGGTTCTCCGGATTGGAGTTGCCGATATTGTAGACTGCATAGGGAGGAATGGGCAGACCATCGTCGCCATTCTTCTTTTCGGGCGCTTTTGCCATCACGCGGACAACGCCTTCCACGATGTCATCCACATAAGTAAAGTCCCGCTTGCAGTTGCCATAGTTGAAAATTTTAATAGTTTCTCCGTTCACCAGCTTGTTGGTGAAGCCAAAGTAAGCCATATCCGGACGACCGGCAGGGCCATAGACCGTGAAGAACCGCAGACCAGTAGAGGGGATATTGTAGAGTTTGGAGTAAGCGTGCGCCATCAGCTCATTAGACTTCTTGGTCGCTGCATACAGAGACACCGGGTTGTCCACCTTGTCATCGGTGGAGTAGGGCACCTTCTTGTTGCTGCCATAGACGGAGCTGGAGGATGCGTACACCAGATGCTCCACCGGATAATGACGGCAGGCTTCCAGAATGTTGTAGAAGCCAATCATGTTGCTCTCAATGTAGGCATCCGGGTTGGTGATGGAGTAACGCACACCTGCCTGAGCACCCAGATTGACCACAATATCCGGGTGATATTGCTCAAAAATGCTGTTGATAAGTGCCTTGTCTGCAAGATTTCCTTTTATAAAGGTATAGTTTTCAAATTTCTGAAGCTCCTCAAGGCGAGCTTCTTTGATGCGAACATCATAATAATCGTTCATGTTGTCCAGACCAACGACCTTGGTATCCGGCTCGGTAGTCAGGATACGCTTGGCAAGGTTAGAGCCGATAAAACCGGATGAACCGGTGATGAATACTGTTTTAGCCATTTCTATCACCCTTACCCTTTTCTCCACACCATTTTATTAACTACGTTTACATAACCCTGAATGATGCGAACCACCTTCATGGACACGGTCTCGTCCACATAGTCGGGGCAGGGTTTGCCCAGAACACCCTTCTGCTTCATCTCAATGGCCATATCGGTGGCGTTGAGCAGCTCCCGGGTGGTAATGCCAGCCAGAATGAAGTCGCCGGCTTCCAGTGCCTCGGGACGCTCGGTGGAGGTGCGGATGCACACGGCGGCGATGGGGTGACCGATGGACAGATAGAAGCTGCTCTCCTCTGGCAGAGTGCCGGAGTCGGAGACGATTGCCAGCGCGTTCATTTGCAGCTTGTTATAGTCGTTGAAGCCCAGCGGCTCATTGACCCGGACACGAGGGTCAAGCTGGAAGCCGCTCTGTTCCAGACGGTGCTTGCTGCGAGGATGGCAGGAGTAGAGGATGGGCATATCATACTTTTCTGCCAGTGCATTGATGGCAGTGAACAGACTCAGGAAGTTCTTTTCGGAGTCGATGTTCTCCTCCCGGTGGGCGGACAGCAGAATATACTTGTCCTTTTCCAATCCCAGACGCTCCAGAATATCGCTTTTCTGGATCTTCTCCAGATTCATGTGCAGGACTTCCGCCATGGGAGAGCCGGTCTGGTAGGTGCGTTCCTTGGGCAGTCCGGTGTCCGCCAGATACTTCCGGGCGAACTCGGAATAGCACATATTCACGTCAGAAATCAAATCCACGATACGGCGGTTAGTCTCCTCGGGCAGGCACTCATCCTTGCAGCGGTTGCCGGCCTCCATGTGAAACAGCGGGATGTGCAGCCGCTTTGCGCTGATGGCAGAAAGGCAGGAGTTGGTATCACCCAGCACCAGATAGCCCTCCGGCTGCAGCTCGGACAGAATCTCATAGCTGCGACCCAGAATGTTACCACAGGTCACACCCAGATTCTCGCCCACCACGGGCACCAGAATGTCGGGTCCGAATTCCCCGAAGGTGTTCTTCAGTTCGAAATCCTCCCAGAAAACGGTAGAAAGATTTCTGTCCCAATTCTGATTGTAATAGACCACGCAGCAGTCAAAATATTCCCGGCAGCGCTTGATAACCGCAGCCAACCGAATAATCTCCGGACGAGTGCCGCAGCCGATCATGACCTTGGTGCGCCCGTCATTTTTCCATGTAAAATTGTGTTCCATAAAAATCTCCTAACGTCAACCAGCAGCTACTCTTACACCGGCTCGAAGAAGGTATCCGGGTGATTGGGGTTGAAAATCTCGTTGCAGGTCATCACCGTCACCAGATTTTCCGTCTCACTCAGGTTGATAATGTTGTGGGTCCAACCGGGAATCATGTGAACAGCCTCGATTTTATCCCCGGAAACCTCAAACTCCACCGTTTCTCCGGTGTTGATGTTCCGTTCCTGAATCAGACCGTGACCAGCAACCACAATGAACAGCTCCCACTTGGAGTTGTGCCAGTGCTGCCCCTTCGTGATGCCCGGGCGGCTGATGTTGATGCTCACCTGACCGCAGTCGGCGGTGTGTACCAGTTCCGTAAAGGAGCCACGGTTGTCCACGTTCATTTTCAGAGCGTACTTGAATTTGTCTGTGGGCAGATAGGTCAGGTACAGGGAGTAAAGCTTCTTGGCAAAGGAGCCGTCCGGCATTTTCGGCATCATAAGCGTAGTGGGCTGTGCCTTGAACTCCTGCAGCAAATCAACGATTTCGCCCAGCGTGACCTTGTGGGTCACAGGAACACAACAATAGCGGCCATCTTCTTTCAGGACAGTCTCCACACCGTCGAATTCGCAGTGCTGCTCCTTGCCTTCCAGCAGGTCGAACATTCCTTCTACCAGGTCATCGATGTACAGCAGTTCCAACTCGGTACTGCGGTCATTAACGGTGAAGGGCTCGTCATTGGCAACCGCCCAGCAGAAGGTGCTGACGGCGCTGTTGTACTTGGGGCGGCTGTGGCCCATCAGGTTCACAAAACGGTAGACGGCAACCTTAGCCCCAGTCTCCTGAGCATACTGGAAGAATAGTTCCTCGCCAGCCTTCTTGCTGCGTCCGTACTCGCTGTTGCCAAAACGACCAGCCAGCGTGGCTTGAATGGAAGAAGACAGCATGATGGTTGCCTTGTTGTTGTGCTTTTTCAGGCAGTTCAGCAGATCAGATGCAAAGCCGAAGTTTCCCTTCATGAAGTCTTCCGGGTTCTCCGGGCGATTCACGCCTGCCAGATTGAATACGAAGTCTGCTTTCTGGCAGTACTCGTCCAGCTCCGCCGGGGTGGAATCCAGATCATACTCGTAGATTTCTTCAATATTCAGCGCCGGTCGGGTCTTGTTCTTGCCATCCCGGATGTTTTTCAGGTTGTTGCACAGGGCGGTTCCCACCATGCCCTTAGCACCTGTGACTAGAATGTTCATTCTCTCACCTCTTAGTGTACTGCGGTGCAGTCCGGAATATCTGCGCCATCCGGCACAGTTGCATGATTGCAGATGGTGCAGTTGCTGCCAATGCGGGTAAAGTTGCCCACAGTCGCACCAGTGCGAATGACGCTGTTGGTGTAAATCAGGGCGTAGTCCCCTACCGCTGCATCACAGTGGACTTCCGTTCCGGCATTCAGCAGAACACCGTTTCCCACAGATGCACCATTCTGGACACAGGCATTTTGCAATACCACACAACCGCATCCCAACTTAGCGTATGGACTGATGTAGGCACTGGGAGCAATGATGTTGGGGAACGCATAGTCAAGTGCTTTTGCTTTCTCATACACCTGTGCCCGAAACCGGTTATTGCCGATGCCCACCACCAGCAAACCATACACCTTCCGCAACTCCGGCAAATCAGCAAGACCGCCAACCACCGGAATGCCACAGACCTCAGGACCTATAGGTTGTCCATCGTCCACAAAGGCGCAATCGTATTGAAGCATTGCCTGCTCTGCGACCATTCGCCCAAAGCCACCGGCACCAACCAGCAGCAGTCTTTCTTTAGACATTCGGGATGCCCTTCAGTGCGTTCTGGACATATTCCGTGGTCAGAATCTTCTTGACAGTGCCTTCCACATCCAAGCGTTCGGTGTTGTGGCTGGTGTAGGACTCGTCTGCCATGGTATGTACCTCGCCCTTGACCACGAACTTATCGTAGTTCAGGTCACGGTTGTCAGCGGCAACACGGAAGTAATGACCCATATCCTGGCTGCGCAGACGCTCCTCACGGGTCATCAGAGTCTCGAACAGCTTCTCGCCGTGACGAGTGCCGATGATGTTCGTACCGGTATCACCAAACAACTGCTGGACTGCCTTTGCCAAATCGCCGATGGTGGAAGCATCAGACTTCTGGATGAACAAATCACCGGGATTTGCATGTTGGAAAGCGAACAAGACCAGATCCACAGCCTCGTCCAGATTCATCAGGAAGCGGGTCATGTTGGGGTCGGTGATGGTGATGGGGTTGCCAGCCTTGATCTGGTCGATGAACAGCGGAATGACGGAGCCACGGCTGCACATGACGTTGCCGTAACGGGTGCAGCAGATGGTGGTGCCGCCACGTTCAGCAGCCACACGGGCGTTGGCGTAGATGACGTGCTCCATCATGGCCTTAGAGATGCCCATGGCGTTGATGGGGTAAGCTGCCTTATCGGTGGACAGACAAACAACACGCTTGACGCCAGCGTCAATAGCAGCATGCAGGACGTTATCGGTACCGATGATATTGGTCTGGACAGCCTGCATGGGGAAGAACTCGCAGGAAGGGACCTGCTTCAGAGCGGCAGCGTGGAAGATGTAGTCAACACCGGGCATTGCGTCACGGATAGACTGCGGATTGCGGACATCGCCGATATAGAACTTCACCTTCTTGGCGTTCTCCGGGTGCTTGGCTTGAAGCTCATGGCGCATATCATCCTGCTTCTTTTCATCACGAGAGAAGATACGAATCTCCTTCAGGTCAGAATCCAAGAAGTGCTTCAGAACGGTAGAACCAAAAGAACCAGTACCACCAGTGATCATAAGGGTTGCGTTATCAAATGCAGACATTTTTATTTCCTCCATATTAATCTTATTTCAACAGTACATATCTCAAATTCAAAAGAATTTAATCATATACTGTTTTCCATCTTTAATGTTAAAACGAGGCAAATCGAACCTATTAGATTCTGTAAAGCAATTTGTAGGATGTCCAGTCACACCAAATGCTGCTTTATACAGATCAAGTTTCTTCAGAAGTTTAATTGTGTCCGAGCTGAACTGGCCATGTGGATATGCGTAGACATCAACGCTCTTACCAATGATTCTTTGGAGAGTTTTCTTTGACTCAACAAGTTCCAATTCTTGTTCATCAACACTTAATGTCGTCATAACTCGGTGAGATACTCCATGAGATCCTATCGTAACCAATGGGTCTTTTGCCATCTCTTTTAATTGTTCTGTAGAAATGTATCCAGGTGTATCAAGAAGATCAACAGGCACGAAAATTGTAAACGGTATTTCTTTGGCCTTAAGTACAGGATAAACCACACGGAACACATCCTCGAGACCGTCATCAAAGGTTAGTAGATATTTTCCATTGTTCTGTGTTTTAAATGTTAAATAATCCGACATCCGCATGAATTTCCGGTCAGGTTTAATGAGTTTCACAAACTGATCATATTGAATAATGCAATCACTTACGGGAGTAATATTTCCATCATCAACATGATGTAGCATTAAAACATAAGATGCAGGAATTCTGAAAAATAGAGATTTTAATACTTTTTTCATAGTTCTTCTTTCCTTTTCAAAACTCTTTTTCTAACTTGTACTAACTCACTTTCAGTTAAACCAACCTTAAATAGAAGCGCCAGATATATGGTAACAAATAATAAACATTCGAAAGCAAAAGCAATCCAAGTCACCGGACAATATTGATTCACTGCTAAAAGAACGATTGCCGGTATGAGTAACGCAATCCATGTCCTTCCAATAATATCATGATAAATTTTCAACATTGGAAAGCCGAATTTTTTATAATAGTAAAAATTCATAAGAATCAAACTACCAATGATCCAACTCACAGCCGTTCCGAAGCAAGCAGCAAAATAGCCGTATTTCCTTGTTCCAAAATAAGTAATAAATGCATTCAATACCGTTGTAGAAAGTAATGCAACTGTTTGAAAGACAAGAAGATTTTTTGCCTTTAATACAGCAAGACAAGCATTCACACACAATTCAAAAATTGACGGAATCATCAGAATCAAAGTAATGTAGTATACGTCTTGAAAGCCTTCTCCAAGCCACAAATAAATGAAGTTTTTCCCCAATACTGCAAATCCAACAAGAGCAGCCCCTAGTAAGCAAAATTGAACTCTTCCGGTATTAACAATAGTTTTTTGAACTTTTTTTAAACCATCTTTTTCTTCTAAGATTCCAATAATTGATGGCAACAGCACGCCAGAAATTGCAGTTGATAATTGCTGAAACATTCCGAAGATTGTCAACCCCATCGAATAAACCGCAACAGCAGCTGCACTCACTACAGCACCAATAACAATGTTATCCAGGTTTCCATTGACTTGATTGACAATAGATGTTGAGAAGATTAAGAGTGTATACTTAAATGATTCAGAAAAAAGGGCGGCATCCCAATGCTCAAAGCGAACTCTAGTCTTGTGTTTGACAAATGCCCAATAAATTTCAATCATTAAAAAAACACTTGTCAGGGTTAAATTAATCAGAACCAGCCCCATTGAATTAGGGTAAAATTGTAAAACAACAAAAACAAGCAGTATACGGCAAATCAATCGAACTAGTTTGATTCCATTTCCGAACAGAAAATCATTATATCCCGTCACAATTCCGTTAACTACATTTTCAATGATACATAGCAGCATATTAATGCTAAGAACAAGGAAAAGATTTTTTGCATGCGCTAATTGCTCAGATGTAAATGTTGCCTTATAAATATTATCCAGTTGTGAATATACTCCAGAGCATACTGCAGCTACAAGAATTAATACTATCGTGGCCTCAAGAAAAAGAATAGCTATTAGATTTGGGATGTCTTTCTCCCGTTTATCTGATTTGTATTTTGCAATATATCTCGTTACAGTTCCACCTAATCCAAGATCAAGAATCATCAGAGAGGAACTCAATGAAGCAACCGTTTTATACATACCATATTCTACGGTTCCTAATCTTGACAAAATATACGGTGTAATCAATAGCCCATACACTGCATTCAACACAATTAGTATGTACGAGAGCAACGCTCCCCCTACTACTTGTTTTTTTTCATTCTTCATTATTCCACTCTCCAAATCAGTGCAACTGCCTTATAGATTATTATGTTTTAGTCTATATAATTTGTAGTATAGGCGTGGCGAAATAGCAATAACAGCAATCCATATATAGGGTATTCTGAATGTGGTAATCCACTCTTTCGAAGCACAAAAAAGCCTAGCTTGTTTTCTTAGACTGCAATCAAGTCCCTTTTCGTGCTTCTTATCTTTCGCTGCAATAAGAGCATTGCTAATTAAGAAGTTATATTTAAACCTTGCGATTAAATTCTTATCCAACGAAACATCATTATTTTCCATTTTTTTGATAATGGAAAAACAACTCATAGTTTTGTTTGTGAATTTGCAATGAGTTTGACTTCCTTCCCTGTACAAATATCCAATAC
>OOCQ01000949.1_pt1 | contig 20558 bp, 26 predicted proteins | sample 1671121 | NCBI WGS metagenome assembly OOCQ01 (sample SAMN06348124, study PRJEB24527) | human gut metagenome | biome: human gut; feature: ankylosing spondylitis patient; material: feces | host: Homo sapiens | place: China | collected 2015-10 | reverse complement strand
CCCGCCTGTCCGTGTGACGACCACGGGCGTGTATCCCGCCGGGATGTCGTAGGGGAGGGTGATCGCCGTCGTCTTGTTGATGGCGTCGTAGGCCCCGAGCGTGACGTCCCGTTCGGTGATCTTCCTGTCGAGGCAGTACTCGAAGGTTTCGCCTTCATCCTTGTACCCCGGCGTGATGTCCATCTTTTCCAGATAGACCCCATCGCCGTACTGCATGATGAGATAGACACCCGTGTTGAGTATGGCGGCGGAAAGGACTTCCCCGCACATGTCCCATCGGCTCCACGCACTCTGGATTTTTTCGCTGCCGTTCCAAAAGTATTTGTAGAGCCACAGGCTGGTCCGCATCTCTTCGGACAGGACCAGCAGCATGTCCTCGTTCGTCGAACATTCGAGGCGGCTGACGTTGCCCCGGACATAGCGCGGGACGTGGGCCGTGATGTCGGAGGCGTCGTTCTGGTCCGAGTTGTCGGGCAGGGTGATGTATTCGCGCACGCCTCCCCATTCCCCTTTGTCCGTGGCGAAGAAGACCGTCTTGCCGGAAGATACGGGGGTGGCCTTCATGGACGCCTCAAACTCGGTGACGGGCTTGATGCTGACCGTGGCGTTCGAGAGCACGGTGTCGTGTTCGAGCACGAACTGGCTCTGGTCGCTGAACAGGAGGAGCCCGCCCGAGAAGGCCACGGCATGGTGGAGGATGCTCGACTTGGTGTGCGAGGCGGCGACATCCACCACGTCGCTGTCCACGAGGGTGGTCACGGTGGTCAGGAAGAAGTTGAAGAACTCCCCGACCTCGGACATGACCACGTTCTCCCCGGAGAGGAAGGACAGGCGGTTGCGGTAGAAGAACAGGCCGTTGAGGGTCCGGCCCACGAAGGATGGGAAGGGGGCCGAATCCTCGTCGCCACAGATGCGTTCGCCCCACTCAAGGGGGCCGAAGGTGAAGGTGCCGTCGGCCTGCCGGATGAGGGCGTGGGGCAGGGTCGCCGGGTCCAGCTTGCAGGGGATGCCGGGTTTAACGGTTTCCTTCCATGTGCCTGATCCGAAGGCGTCGCCCGCGTCGGACGGCTCGAACACGCAGAAGTAGTTGTCGAAGGAACTGCTGGCGTCCCCGATGATTTCCGTGACGAAGCCTCGCGGGGCCACGGTGGGCAGGTCGCTGAAACGCTGGACTTTCCCCTTGCAGACCGACGTGTGGGTGTTGGAACGGGAATCCTGCACCTTGACGGTAAAGTCCCCGCCGTCATGCCTGCGTATCCAGATGGTGGAGTTTGAGGTCTGGATGGAGAAGACATCCTTGGGGATCTTGTCCACAAGGGCGGTGCAGATATCCAGAGACGACAGCTTGTCGGCGGGTTCGTCGGCGGGTGCGATGCCATCCTCGGTGGTGGTCGCGTAAGTGATCCCGTTGAGGATGAGTTCATATGTCGTGTTGTAGGACGCCTGTTTGATGAAGACGATGGCTTCCGGCTGTCTTTTGGGCGAAAGGTCGGGGAGCGTCTTGACGGCGACGCGGCGGTTGAGGATGAAGGTGTAGTCGTTGATGGTCAGGAAACGCAGGTCCCGGTTGGGGGCGATCGCCGCTGCGAGATAGGCGGCTCCCGTTCCCGTGACGGAAACGGTTTTGGCGTTGCCCTCAAGGTCGAAGACGTTGATGCCGCTGGCGTCCGCCGTGACGATGTATTGTTCCGTCTCGTCGCGGTTGATGTGGTGGCTGGCAATGCCGTTGGCGGCGGGGGTATCCCGGATGCGGGCGAGGTGCCGGGTCGCGGGGCGGCGCTTGAGGAAGTCCGTCACGCTGGACTGGCAGTTCACCTGCTCCTCGGCCTGCGTGGGGAGGCGGACGTTCCAAGGCTGCTGGCTGACCCCGGAGATGAGGTTGGGGATGGTGGAGGAGACGAGCTTGCCCATATCAGAATCCGAGCCTCCGGGTTGTGTTGTTGCGGCGCATCACGGCATCGCGGACGCGCCATGTGCCGACAGGCGGATAAGTGCCCATGAGCAGGTTGGGCCTGTCCTGCCTGCGTTCCTCGCCCATGAGCTGGACGCGGGCGCGGGCTTCGTCGGCCTGCTGGTATTGGCTGAGGACTTGCGACCCCACGACGCGCTCCTGAAAGATCCGCAGGGCCTTGAGCGTGGTGTAGCGGCGGGCGGCTTCGGGGAGCTGCTCGAAGGGCAGGAGCAGGGTGACGGTGCAGAAGATCGCCGTGCCCTGCGGGAAGGTGAAGGTGTGGTTGATCCGGTCATAGACCTGATTGCCCCGGATGGTCAGTTCCCGGTCGGACGGTTCGCGGAAGTGGACGCGGACGATGGAGGGATGGAGCTTGATGAGGCCGTGGATGTCCGGGGTGAGCGGGTAGTTGTCCTCGACGTTCCACTGGAAGCCCTCAAGCTGCACTTCGCGGGAGGTTTCGTTGAGGATGTGCCGGGCGAGGGAAACGTCCGCCGTGACTTCGGAGAGACTGTTGACGGGAGCCTCCCCGATGCCGGACAGCATGGTGTTGACGGCTTCGAGTTCCGTGGTGGGGGTGGGGGATGTGGGCATGGGAAGACTCCCGAGGAAGGGGGAAGGGTTGCCCCCTCCCCGCATGGGTTGGTGGTTATGCCTTGGCAGCCGTCGAGAGTTCGATGGCGAAGGACGGGTTCAGGATGCCGTGGCCCATCGCGTATTTGGCGACCATGAGCGTGGACTGGTACACGATGTTGAAGTCGGGCCCGGACTGCTGGATGGTGAGGTCCTTGAGCTTGACCGTGGCGATGGCGTTGGACTGCATACACAGGCCGAGGGTGTTGGTGAAGTCACCGAAGTAGGTGTTCTTCTCGCCGTCCACGGCGGCGGTGATGTTGGCCTTGGGCAGATGGTTGGACATGAGGATCTTGATGCCCGCGATCTTGTCGAGCTTGCCGTCGGAGTACGAACCCGCGCCGAGCCAGTCGCGGTTGAGCACCTTGGTGGTCTGGTTGAGCAGGTAGAACTGCGCCGGACGGAGCACGAGGCAGCGTTCCTGCTCGGGCACGTCCTTCTCGTCGAAGGTCTGGGAGCAGGAGAAAACGGCCTCGGCAAGCAGTTCGCCGTCGGTGGCGAGGGTGGCCCCGCCCTTGATGACGGAGCCGCCGGGTTCGTCGTCGATGATGCCGGAGCTGCGGGCCGCAAGCACGGCGACGCGCATGGTCGTCTCGTCGAAGCGTTTGGCGAGGGCCACGCCGAGCTGCTTGGAGTATTCGCGGCGCACGTCGTAGTGGTTCATGGCGTCTTCGAGGTCGTAGATCGCCACGTCCGCGATGAGCAGGTTGTCCACGTTGATGGTGCGCTCGTTCGCGGCGATCTTGTTGCTGCCGAGGATGGCCTCGCCAGCGGTGTGGTAGCGGGCGTTGGCGCGTCCCATGACGGCGAAGGAGGCGGACTTGCCGTGCGTGATGGTGCGCATCTTGTGCCAGTCCTTCATGATGTTGTGTTCGTCGAAGGCGGTGAGGACTTCCCCGGTGAACACGTCGCGGAACATTTTCGCGGGATCGGAGCCGAGGTTCTGTGCGCCGGGACGGGAGAGGGTGAGGTTTTCAGCCATGAGGGGAGGAAACTCCTTGGTTAAAAGGTCAGGGATTAAAGACTGCCGTTGTTTTCCGCGTATTCCATCCAAAGCAGCAGGGCTCCGGCTTCATCGGGCGGAAGGCAGATAAGGCCGTCAGGGGTGATGATCGCTCCGGGCGTCGTCGGAACCGGAGGCAGGGAAACGTCTGTCCGTGCCGCCGAGCTTGTGCAGCCAAGCGGAAGCAGGATCAGCGCGGACAGCAGCAATACGGTTTTCAGCATCGTGTTTTTCCTTGTCGCGCCTGTAGTCGGACACCAGTCTGGCGAAGAAGACGAACAGGTTGCCGAGCAGGGTCAGCAGGTTATTCATTCCGGCGCGACGAGGCGACATCCGTGGACGTGACGGCGTTCTTCGCCTTACCCACGTTCAAAGCCACCCAGTTGATGAAGGTGTGGAAGGCTCGATAAAGGATGCTGCCGCCCTCCTTCGGCAGGGGAAGGAGCAGGACCAGCAGATTGGCGAGGCCCGACGCGCACAGGGTCAGTGCGGGGAACAGGACCTCAGGATTAAGATGATTGAGAAAATCCAAGAATACCTCCTTGTTGTGCGATTAGAGGAAGGTTTTCACTTCCCCGGTGAGGAAAAGGTGGGCTTCGGTCAGGCGGCGTCGGGTGAGGGCGCGGAAGGGCTTCTTTTTGCCGCCTACCGTCACCTTGTCCCACCGCTTCATTTCTTTGGCGGCGGCTTCCCACTTCCCCTCGCGTATGCGTTTCAGCATGGTCGAGGAGGCGAAGTTGCCTTTGCCGAGGTTCATGATCCACGAGGCGCAGGCGATGGCCCGGTGGTCAGGCTCGTCCTTAAGGTTGGGGGCGAGGCGTTCCACGTCGCGAAGGGCGTCCAACAGGTCTTCCGCAAGGTACTGGCCTCCCTGTTCGCGGGTGATTGGCGAGTGGTCCTTGTCACAGAGGTGCCCGTAGCCGATGGTCCAGTATCCGGCGGGGCAGAGGTAGGGCGTGGGGGAGAAGCCTTCCCATTCCGTCTTGATCACGTCGGTGATCGGATGGGCAAGCAGGGTGTCGAGAGAGGGGATGATGGTGCGTTCCTCCTGTTGCTGCTGTTGTGGAGAGGCGGCGAGAGAGCACAGGGCCTCAGCCGCCAAAGACGCGGGACCGGGCCACCTTGCGCTCCACAGCGCGAGTATAAGCAGGGTCCTTACCATAGCGGGGGTCCTTCATGGCGGCGACGACCTGTTCTGTGGACTCGAACGTGTCGGACGCCGCGCGGCGGGAGGCGGTGGCCTTTCCCGTGACCAGCTCGGGGGTGGAGCCCTCCTCTTCCCGGTACTTGGCGACGAGGCCGGATACGGCGAGTTTGATGAGCGCCTTGTCCCCGGAGTTCATGACCCGGTTGTACGACTCCTTTTCGGCGTCCGTGAGGCCGCCCTTGTCCGCCCATTCGGTGATGGCCCTGTAGCCGTCCTCGCCGCCTGCAAGCCCTTTCACGTCGCTGATGAAGCCTTCGAGCAGGGCCGTGCGCCCGGCGATGTAGCTGTCCACCACAGCCTTGCCGAGCCCCGCCTGTTCGAGCTTTGCATAGCTTTCCTCGGAGAGGCCGCCCGTGGCGTCGAACTCCTGCTCGAATTCGCTGATGTCGAGGCCCTTGCCGGAGAGTTCCTTTTCCGCGTCGTCGCGGCTGGTGGAGGCGGATTCCTTCTCCTTGTCGTCAGCCGGGGAACCGTCGGGATCATCGCTGTTCGGATCACCTCCCTCGCCGTCGCCCGGCAGTTCCCCCGAAGGCGCGGCGGTAGTCGTTGTTTTGAGCAGTTCCTGATACTTGGCCTCAAGCTCCTCCACCGTGTCGAACTCTCCGGCGTAGCGTTTGGGGGAGGCGGTTGCGGCGGGGGCGTCCGGCCCGGTTTCGGTGACGGGGACTTCAACGGTGAGGTTTTCGGATGCGTCTTCCATGTGTGGTGTTTTCCTTGTGGCGTTGAGGGTTAGTTGTCGATGCGGACGAGTCTGCCGGACGGCCCCACGGGAATGGGGGTGCCGGGGGCGGCGGAAGCGGGTGTGGCCTCGCCGGGGCTGGACAAGGTGAGGCCGGAGGCGGGGGCTTCGGGTTCTTTCTTGTTACCGTTGGTGGTGGTGGCGGAATTGACGTTCGCCATGTGTGATCTCCTGTAGGGGAAGGTTAGGGTTGTTGCTGCTGCATCTGCTGCTGGAGGCCCTGCTGCATCCCTTGCAGGGCTTCGGCATTCCCGGCCTGCGCCATGCCGCCGATCTGACGGAGGGCTTCGGGGCCGAGCTTTTCCATCATCATCTGGCCCTGCGCCTGCTGCTGCGCGGCCTGCCGTTCCTGCGCCAGTTCCTCTTCGTCCTTGACGAGCCCCTCCGTGGAGATGCCCATTGCCGAGGCGAGGCGGGTGACGGCGTTCTGCGGGTTGAGCAGGCCGAGGAAGGATTCGCCCATCAGCTCGGCCCCGGCTTTCAGGAACTCAAGGAGCTTCTGCTTGTCGTTGCCGCGCCCGATGGCCTCGAAGCCCGTGACGATGGAGGGCGTGACCGTGCCTTTGGGAAGTTCGGGGATGCGTTTCTGCCGGGTCATGGTCGCCATGCGCGAGGCAATGTAGGGGAGCTGGAATTCTTGGCTGATGAGGGTATAGACGCCGCCGAGCCCGGTTTCGAGTTCCTGTGCGATGACGCGGATTTCCTCGGCGGTCACGCGCTCGGCGTCCCTCCGCACCCCGTCCATCATGAGGAAGGCGGTCTTGAGCCGCTGTTCGAGCCGCTGGATCTGCGCGGCGACAACCTGAAAATCGGCCCCTTTCTGGACTTGCAGGAAGGCCACGTCATCGGCGTTCCCTTCGATCATGTCGCCGTTGGCGGACTCGGCAAGGGCCTTGGGGTCGGTGACGCCGTTGGGGTTCACGAGGCCCACCACCTTGGCGGATACGGCGCTGCCTTCCACGAGCGACTGGCACAGGCTTTCGAGGCTGCCGAGGTCCCCGAGCTGGAGTTCCACGAAGCTCCGCCCGTAGTTCTCCCCGGCGATGCTGTACATGCGCACGGGCAGCCACGGGCAGGCGTCGGGCTTGTAGGAGCCTTCCGAGCCGGGGAGCTTCACCCCTCGGCACTCCTGATACACGGCCCATTTCTTCGGCCCGCGTTTCAGGTGGGTGTAGATGTTCACGTCCTTGCGGTCGTCGCCCCGGATGGAAGGCTGCCCGAGCGTGTCGGCGGCTTCCCGTATCCGTGCCGCGACGTCTTCCGGGAGCGTGTCGAGGTTGACGGTTTCCTCGGCTATGATCTCCACGGGCGTGCCCATCGGGTCGCGTTCGACCACATAGCGGGACAGCGGGAACAGGCGCAGCCCCTTCTTGGGGTCGTCGTGGTAGAGGACGTTGCCCGCCACGATGAGGTGCTGGTTGCCCTCCGCGACCACGGGGCGGTCCCCGGACGCTTCGATGTCGGCAAGCACGGCCTGTTCGATGCGCGAGAGGGCCTTTTCGATCTTGGTGCGGAATTCCTTGTCCGCGTCCTCCTCTTCCCGCTCCATGACCAGATTGTTCACCCGCAGCCGAAAGCACGGCTCGTTCGGGGGGAGCATGGTCAGGAGGAGCTTGGAGGCGAGGTTGGTCACGCCGTTGGCCCCGACGCTCTGGTACAGGGAGGGGAGTTCCTGCCCCTGCGCGAGGTCGTCGGGCGGGATGAGGTAGGGGATGGTCAGCCCGGCGCAGCGGCGGGCGCGGTCGAGGTAGGGCGCGCGGTCCTGCGAAAGCTCGGTGTAGCGGGTTTCGGCGGGGCCTTTGGTCGGGAGGGAGCCGTTATCGGGGAATGCTGAGTCCGCTGGTGCCACCCGCGCCTCCCATGTTGCCGCCGCCGAGGTTCAGGTCGATGCGTAGGGCCGAGGTGCCCTTGCGCTTGCTGTCCGCTTGGTTCTTGCGTTTGTTGCCTTCGTTGATGACCGGGGCCTCCGCCGTCTCCTCCGGCGGGGGAGGGGTTGCCGCGACGGTGGGGGCCGGGGCTTCAACGACTTTGGGTTTGCTTGGTTTGTCGAATATGCCTCCCAAGGGATGCCTCCTTTATGGTTGGGGTTTGGGGTTGTCGAGTTTCATGAGCACTCCGTCCCGGTAGCGGAGTTCCCCCGTCTTTCTGTCGAGCACGCCGCAGGCTCCGGGGATGGTGCCGAGCCGCGTGAAGCCGAGGTCCAGCCCGAACTTCCACGAGTGGCGGAAGGCGGCGGGCGTCAGGGCCATGAGGCAGGACAGGGTGCCGTTCTCGAAGATGAGGCCCATGAAGGCCCGCCCGATCTCAAGGTGCCGCGCGAAGCCCTCGCCCTTGAAGAAGGTGAAGTGCAGGTAGGCCGTGCGTCCGAGGAAGCGGTCGAGCAGGGCCAGCGCGAGGGGCTCCCCCGTGGTGTGGGAGAACCCCGCGTAGGCCCATACGGACTCGGCGGTCACAATGTCGCGGAACCGGGCAAGGCTGTTGACCCCGCCGTCGTAAAACAGGAAACGGTCGAGGCCCTGTTCCCTGAGGCGGTGCCAGAGGAAGGCGAGGTGCGCGTCGGTGAGGGTTGGGGGATGGGACGGGACGTTATGAAAGGCGCGGCATAAGGCCGAGATGGGGGTTCCGTGTGCGTTCACGTTCCTGCCTTTCCAAGACGATGATCAGGTTGCGGACGAGTTCCCGCTTGCCTGCGTACATCCAGATTTCGCGCTCGGGCTGTTTCAGGCCGGGGCAGCGTTCGGGGACAAGGGCGTCGAGCCCTTCCACGAGTTCCCGCGTGAGGCCGGGAAGACGTCCGAGAGAAGGGGCTTCATCTTCATGAGCGAGGGATGGTTGCTGCTGGTGGTTTCGGGATGGGGGCATGGTTCGGTGATCCTGTGGAGTTGTTGGTTGCTGGAAGCGAGGACGAGGGGGCGGGGTTCGCCGTCGTGCCCGTCGTAGGCCACGCCGATGGAGGGCAGATCCTCGCGGTAGTCCCCGGTCTTGATCCAGTCGAATTCGTAGCGGAGGCGCAGCGGGATATCGTCGAGTTCGTGTCCCGTCCACAGCCACAGCTCCATGCCGGGCTTCATGGCCTTGCGGAGATCCCGGAGGAACTCGTGGGCCTCGTGTGGGGCCTGATCCATGAGGTCGCCGCCGAGCAGCCACACGCGGGAGAAGGTCCCGGTGGCGAACTTGTAGCGGCTCTCGTTCATCCACAGCCGGGCGGACTTGCCCTTGCCGAACGCCTGCGCCTCGGGGTTGTGGCAGCCGGGGCAGTTCCGCCTGCATCCCGAAACGTAGATTTCCAGCGCGTCATGGGCGGGGTTCAGTTGTGAGCCGATGATGGTCAGCATGGGCTACCCCCGGTACGGGTTCCGGCGGCGGCGCATCCGTTCCCTGATTTCGTCAAAGAGCCACAGGCAGCCCACAGCCAGCCCGAAGCCGATGAAGGAGGCGGCACTGTTCAGAAGAAACTCACGCATGTTCGGCAAACGTCCTTTCCGGCCAATCGTGTTCGCGCCGGGTCTTGTTCCAGTGTTTGGTGTTGGTGAGGAAGCCCACGACGCGGGTGAACGTGTCGATGACGGGCGCGCCGCAGACGGGGCAGGCGTCGTCCCGGCCCACGGTCATGTGGCCCTGCGCGCAGCGGTTGATCTGGTAGTTCACGGCGAAGTACACGGCCCCGCTCTCCGCCGCGTGGTGGATGAGGGCTTCCATGACCGCCGGGTCCGTGATCGCCGTGGCGACGTTCAGATGGCAGATGGCCCCGCCCGTGCAGTGCCCGTCGAGCCTGCCCTGCACCCGGATGCGGTCGAGGAGGTCGGCCCCTTCTTCCCACAGCGGGAGGAACTGGTTGGAGTAGAGCGGGATGCCCTCGGGGTTGAGGCCGAGGAGCGCGTCCTTTTTCGCCAGCTTCACGGCGGAGGATTCGGCGGGCACCTGCTCCATGTTGTGCGGCGTACCGAGGAGCTTGGAGAGCTTGGCGTTCGTCTCGTTGATCACGGTGAGCGTGTCTTCGGCGGCTTGCAGGCCCTCTTCGGTCAGCATGTCGAAGCCGAGGATGGACATGGCCTCGTGCAGTCCCGTGAAGCCGCAGGTGGAATACTGGCGGGAAAGGTCCATGAACCCGAGCGTATACAGCGGGAGGGAGCCACGTTCGATGCGGTCCTTGATGAACGTGCGCTTGGCGTGGTTGATGCGCGAGGCCGTCCCCGTGGACTGGCGCAGCAGGCCGAGGAAGGCGGGGAAACTGCCCTCAGCCGTCCGTGCCAGCCGGGGAAGGTTCAGGGTGACGACGCCGAGGCTGCCGATCTTGGTGGAACCCGCCCCGAAGGTGTTGCTGTAGCCGAGATCCGAGATGGACGAGCGCAGACGGCAGCACGAGGACAGGGTGGAGGACTCCCCGCAGTAGATGTTGATGAAGCCGTATTTGAGGTTGTGGCGGGCGATCTTCTTGAGGAAGGCTTTGTCCTGAATGGTGCGCCCGCCGCCGTCGGAGCCTTGCCCGGCGCTGAAACAGGCCGTCACCACCGGAAAGGTGATGGGGGTGCGGGCCAGCGTCTCGTTGTAGGCGTCGAGGAAGAGGTCCTGTACCTTCTCCACGGTTTCGATGTCCGGGGCCGTGCCGCCGATGAGGTAGGAGGGCACGAGCTGTTCGAGGAAGAGGCGGTCATACACGCTGACGTTGGTGAAGGGGGACTGGTTGCCCCGAAACTCCCAGTTCAGGGTGTAGATGAGGGAGGTCAGGGACTCCTTCACGTAGGTCCAGACGCGGGGGGCCTTTCCGATTTTGACGTGGTGGTCATAGCCCGTGGTCAGGATGTCGTCGACGTAGCGGCTGACCACGATGAGCAGGTCCGCAAGCCCCGTGGCCCCGAGGGTGGAGTTCGCCGCGTAGACCGTGAACTGCTCCACCTGCCGCAGGAAGGCGTTGAGGGATTTGGGCGGGTCGATGGTCAGCCGTCCGCCCATGTTAAGCCCTTCCAGCGCGATGTCGTAGGTGGAGTAGTTGAAGCAGTACGGACGCCCGATGTCCCACACGTCGTTGATGTAGAGGGTGCCGTTGATTTCGTGTTCGATGGCTTGGTCGGCATCGTCCCGCCCGTACAGGTCCTTCATGGTCTTCCACAGGTTGTACAGGCTGTTCAGCTTCATGAGGGATTTGGGCACCTCATAGTTGAAGGTGATCACGTCCCGGCCCGACACGTTGGCGTTGGGGTCGATGGAGTGGTCCGCCGTGGCGGAACCCTTGCGGTCTGAGGTCTTGAAGTAGTCCCGGCTCACCGCGTTGATGTCGAGCTGGTCCGGGTGGATGCCTTCGAGACGGAAAAGCTCCGCCGGGTATGCCGAACGGAGCCTTTCGAGGAGGGAGCAGAAGCCCTCGTCGTAGGATTGGGGCAGGCGGATCATGCTTCGTCGGCCCCCGTTTCGCCGTCGGGGATGATCGTGATGATTTTCCCCCGGAACAGGGCGGCGATGTCGCGCCAGTCCGTGCCGAGGCTGTCCGCCATGCGGTCGATGACCTCCAGCGGGAAGTTGGGGTTCTGCGCGGCGCGGCGTTTTTTGCAGTCTTCGGCGGGGACGGAGAAGCGAATCAGCTTCATCTCATAGCCCATCTCGTCGGCAAGGCGTCGCCAGCGTTTGAGGTGGTCGGCGCGGACATGGCATTCGTCCACGACCACATCCAGTCCCCGGTACATCTGGGCGCGGACGGTGAGGTAGACCTGCGCGTGGATATGCGGCTCGATGGGGCCGTAAAAACTGTGCCCGTAGGCGAGGCGCAGCTTGTCGGGGCAGACGACCTGTACGCCTTTGGGGGCGAGGTGGGCGTTGACGTAGGTGGTCTTGCCGGAACCCGGCAGGCCGCAGGTAAGGTAGAGTGTCTTCATGGCGGGTGTATCCTTTTCTATAATGTAGGGAACGGGGAATCAGGCGAGGGTGACGGGGACGTGCCTCACGATGTCGGAGAGGTCGGGGGCGTGGTAGCCCGGCCCCTTGAGGACCTTGCCGTCTTCGCGTTTGACGGGCTTTCCGTCGGGACCGAGCTTCGACATGTTCGAGGCGTGGACGCGGCGGAAGGCTTCGTTGACGTCAATGCCGATCTTGGCGGCGGTCCAGTAGCAGACGTAGAGGATGTCCGCGAGTTCCTTGGCGAGGTCTTCGCGGCTGTCGTTGAGGACGTCCTCGCCTTCTCCGCATTCGGTGTTCTCGAAGATGTTTTCCACCGCTTCCCGGAACTCTTCCGTTTCTTCTTCAATGAGCTTCAAGCCGAGCTTGATGCCTTCGATGTCTTCCCATCCTTGGCTGACGGGCTGTCCCATCGCGGTCATGAAGTCCACGAGCAGGGAAAGCTGATCCTTATTGGTCTTGCTGTTGTTGCTGTTGGTCATGTCTGGTTTCCTTTTCGGTTCTGGTGATAAGTTCGTCGAGGTAGCGGCGGGCCTTGTGCAGATCCTCCAGCCCGTTCTTGGCGTCATGACGGCAGACGTACTTGATGACGTTTCCGGCGAGGAAGTCGAGGTGGTTCTCGGAGATGAAGGTGATGGGCTGGATGGCGAAGCGGGTGTAGTGGCGGGGGGCTATGGCGTCCACAGCTTCACCTCCCTGTTGTCGAAGTCCCAGTCCTCGGCCCGCAGGATACGGGCCAGCCTTGCCTGCGTGAGGGCTTCCGCTTCCCCGAGCCCCGCCTTCTCGAAAGCGCCCGCCACCACGGGCCAGAGGTGTTCGTAATCGCGGGGGATGCCGTCGAACAGCTTCTTCGCGGTCATGGGGCCGATCTTCGGGCAGCCGGGGTAGCCGTCGGCGGCGTCTCCGATGAGCGTCTGCGTCATGTGCCAGAGGTCGGCGTCTTCCCGGCTGACGGGCTGGATGCCGATGTCGGGCTTGCCCATGTCGTGGAAGAAGCCGGGGATGCTTCTCATGTCCTTGTCCACGCTGACGATGACCTTTTGCCGCCCGCGCATGAACGAAGGGAGCGTGGCGAGGATGCCGAGGCAGTCGTCGGCTTCGAGGCCGGGCTTGATGTAGACGGGGGCGTCCGGATTGCCGCGCAGCAGTTCCTCGCGCAGGAACTTGAGGGCCACCGGGCGGGGCTTGCCGTCGCGGTTGGCCTTGTAGCCCGGGAACAGCTTGCGCCGGAAGCCGCCGTTGCGGTCGTCGGAAAAGCACAGGGCATAGTCGCTGGTGCCGAGCTGGTCGAGGATGGCGTAAAGTTGACCGAAGAAGGCGGCTTGGGCGTCCGCGAGGGAGCACAGCGGGAAGCATGAATCTTCCTCGAAGCAGATCACCTTCTCGGCCCCGGCTGCGGCGCGGTAGGCCAGTACGTCGGCGTCGATGAGGAGGTACGGGGCGTTATGCGCTGGCTGTTTCATGAGGGCTCCCCGCCGCCTTCCGCAGCAGTTCGGGCCGCTGTACGCCCCACAGCACGGATTCGATGAAGGTTTTCCATTCGAGGAGCTTGTGCCCCGTGCGTTGGACAATGATGTTGGCGAGAACCGCGTAGTTCGTCTGCACGATGCGCCGCTGGAGGAAGGATTGCGGAAGGCAGCGGTTCAGGGTTTCAAAGCCATCCTGTTTGCCAACCACATTGAGACTCCTCACTAAATCAGGGAACAGCCCGCCCTCGAACATCTCCGGGGTGAGCGGGGCCTTCATGAGCGTGTGCATGGTGGACTCAGACTGCGCGACCGTGCCGACCTTGTAGGTGTCGAACTGCTTCCACCAGTACAGCGGGGCCGTGATGTCGAGGGTGACGACGATCATGCGCAGGAACTTGTCGTGCCCGCTGCCGAGGCCCGCGAGTTTCAGGGCGCGTTCCTTGAGGCTGGCATCGTCGCGGATGTCCCACAGGGAGGTGATGCCGGAGGTCTTCCCGTGGCTGAGGCCCATGCCGAGCAGGGCTTCATGGAAGCCGTATTCACTGAGGATTGTTGTTTTCATCGTTCGTTTCCTTTTGCTGTGATGGCGACGGCGGCGGCCTGAAAATCACCACCGCCGACGGGAAGGGCGCGGGATGCTCGGCCCCGACGAACCGGAGCCTGCCCCGGACGAAGCGGACTTCCGCGCCGCCTGCGAGCACCGTGTCGTGCCACCATGCCGTGTCGGTGCGTGACGGCACGAGGCAGACGACCGTGGCCCCGCGCCGGGAAGCGTCGAGGGCCTTCGTCATCCACGCCTTGATAGCCTTGCCGTAGGGCGGGTTCATCCAGCAGGTGCGGTTCCCCCATTCCCGCGCCAGCCCGTCGTCTTCCTTAGTGAAGTAGGCGGGGCACTTGGCGTTGTGGGGGAAGGCGCACACGTCCAGATCAAAATGGAACTCCCCGTCGAGCCGTTCAAAGAACTCGCGGGGAGTTTCCCAGTCTTCCTTGGCGGAAGAGAAGAGGGCGGGGTTCATGAGGGTTACGCGAAGCGGCTGAGGTCGAGGGCCACCGCGCCGTTTTCCTCCGGTTCCCACAGCACGGGTTCGCGCTGCTTTTCGGGGCGCGGCATATCTTCGGGAAGGTTCTGCGCCGAGACGAACACGTAGCCCGCGCCGGGAAAGCCCACGCGCTTGCGTACCGTGCGCAGGTGCTCCTTCTGTTCGGCGGAAGGCGGCGCGATGAGGAGCTTTTTGGCTTCCGCGCTGTAGGCGATGAGGACCTTGGAGCCGACGCCGAGGGCCGCATGTTCGGCAAGGAAGGCCGGGGAAAAGATGAGGGACAGGTCGCCGCGCTTGGAAAAGCCGAGGGTGATGTCGGCGTGGGCGCGGGGGGTCGTGGCGATGCGGGTGACGGGGAGGAGGGAGTAGGTGGTGGTGTTGGACATGTGTTGTTCCTTGTATGGATGGTAATGATGGTTAATGTGTTTCAGCCCAATTCGCCCCGACCTTGAACTCTCCGGTCGTCGGGCAGCGCATTCCGAAATGACGCCCCGCAAGCTCGATGGATTCCACGAAGAGCCTGCCGAGGGCGTCTGCTTTTTCCGGGGTGGTGTTGAACTGCGCCTCGTCGTGGACGTGGAGGACCTGCACATAGTCCTCGCCCAACCGGAGCCCCCGCCGTTGCGCCTCCATATGGAAGATGACCGTGGCGAGTTTCATGAGCACGGCCCCGGCGGATTGCAGGAGCGTGTTCAGGGCCGAGTGGGAGGAGCGTATATGCAGGTGCCGCCCGTCGATGCCGATGAGGTAGGGGCGTTTGCCCGGCCCGGTGAGGACGCCCTGCACGTCGTCGATGAGCCGTTTTATGGCGGGCAGTGACCGGAAGAAGCGGGCCTTGAGAGCACGTCCCCGTTTGGTCTGGACGGCGGAAGAGGCGAGGGGGGCCACGATGGAGCCGAGCTTTTCGTCTCCGGCTCCGTAGAGGAAGGCGTAGATGAACGTCTTCGCGTTGTCGCGGGTTTCGAGCCCCGCCGCGTACTGGTTGGCGGTGTGGATGTCGCCTTCGAGCAGCACCTTGGCGTAGGCCCCGCCGTCATAGGCCGCGAGGTAGTGGGCCAGCATCCGCAGTTCAAGCCCGCTGGCGTCGGCCCCCACTTGCACGAGCGGGGGAGGCGCGGCGAACAGGGCGCGGCATTGTTTCCCGTACTGGCCCCGTGCCGGGATCTGCGCGAGGTTCGGGGAGTTGTGGGTACAGCGTCCGGTGACGGCCCCGTTGGTAATGACCCTGCCGTGGATGCGCCCGTCCGGGCCGACCAGCTTGAGCCAGCCGTTCTTCCCTTCCGCCAGCATCCCGATGATCTTCAAAAGTTCGAGGTAGTCTACGAGCGGCTTGCATTCGGGGAACGGCAGGCTGGCGAGCACATCCTCATCCACCTTGGGCTGTCCCGTGTCCGTGAACTCGGAAGGCTTCCAGCCGTGCTTCTCCATGAGGCGGTCGGCTATCTGTTGCCGCGACGCCGGGTTGAAGGGCTCGTACCGGACCTTGGTGAACGGGACGCCTTTGACGTAGCCCCGTTTCCGGTTGTTGGCCTTGGGGATGAAGACTTCCTCAATCCGCTTGGGCGGGAAGACCTCCTGCAAGGTGGTGACGGCATCGTTCCGCTTTGCCGCGAGTTCCGCGTACAGGGACTGCGCCGCCCGTTCGTCGAACCACACCCCCGTCCGTTCCTGATGGAAGATGGTCTGCTGAAACTCGTGTTCAAGCGCGAGGGCTTCGGGGCTGTAACGCTGGTCGAGGATGTGGCGGTACAGGGCTTCGAGGACTTCGACGTCCTGTCCGCAGTACCGCTGCATGTCTTCCGACCACTGATTCCATGCGTTTTCGGTCACCTTGCCGTAGTCGCCCTTCATGACGCCGAGCCGCTGGCCCCATGCGTCGAGGCTGTGGCTCCCGGCGAGGCGGGGCGGGAAGCGGCAGGACTTCTTGCGGAGTGCGGTGAAGTCGAGGTCCTTGAGGTTGGTCCAGATGAGCCGCGAGGCGGTCAGGGTGTCGAACAGCCGGGGGAGGCGCAGGTTTGGGTGGAGCTTTCGGATTGCCGGGGTGTCGAAGCACAGGCCGTTGTGCGCCACGAGGAGCGGGGCAGCCGAGAGCAGCCTGAGGCCGTCCCCAATCTCCCCCGGCCCGAACGAAAAGGACTCCCCCGTGAGGAAGTCCTTCGCGCAGAGGCAGTGGATGGTGGCGGTTTCGTCCAGCAGGCCGTTGGTTTCGATGTCGAACAGCAGGGCCGGGGTGTCGGGCGTAGGGACCCATGACCAGCCGAAACCGGGGTAGAGGTCACGCTTGCGGGGCGCTGACATGGCGATACTTCCGCATGAGCGAGGGGATTTCATCGAGCTGCTTCCTGAACAGGGCGATGATGTCCTTATGGTACAGGCCCACGGACTCGTGCAGGCTGTCGGGGGCGGTCTTCACCATGTAGTTCTCGGTCAACGAGAGTCGTTTGAGGTACTTGCCGATCTGCGAGTAGGTGCCGCCTTTGGTCAGGTCGAAGATCTCCGGGAGCCACTTGATGCCCTTCACAGCGAGGTAATCCCCCGCGAGGCCGAGTTGTGCTTCAAGGACCTTGGCGCGGCGTGCGGCGGAAGCGGCGGTCGCCATCGCGGACGCCTCGCGCCTGCTGCCGATCCATGCCTTGGTGCGGACGGCCTCGTCGCGTTCGGCTTCGACGCGCTTGAGGGTATCCTGCGCGATGAGCACGGCGCGGGCGAGGATGGTTTCCGGCGTATCGTCGGGTTTCGCCGTCATATAGCCGCCCGACTTGCGGATGGAGGGGAGGATGTCGTGCGTCACCCACCGCTTGAACGCCTTGGCTTCCGGCTTGCGGGAACGGAGGACGAGGGAATAGAGGCCGGGTTCGGAAATGACAAGCATTTGCTGTTTTCCACCGGGGGTATCATTACTGATGATACCCTTCTCGTCGTCATCCAGATACGACAAGGTTTGCGCTGCGTTTGTAAGATCCAGACACCCACACACATCCTTCGCCACGAACCACGGTTCGCCCTGCGGTTCCTTTCTGACGGCACGGAGGGAACCGAACATCTCATGCTGGAAAACCTGAATCTGCGCTTCCATATCAAAACTCCTTTTCTTGTTGCATTGTTGTGTTGCCGCTGTCCTCCCACGGAGGGGGCGGCGGGGACTGTGGGGAGGTTGCGGGCGTCTCTTCCTTCTGGAACCCAAAAGCTCCGCCCGTGCCGTCGCCATCGTCGCAGGGCAGGAGGCGTCCCGTTTCCCGGTCGTACCTGACCGTGCCCGCCAGCCCGGTGATGCCGAGGGGACGGTTTTTCAGGACCCGGATGGTTGCCGTGTCCGGCTCGTCGCCCTGCTGGTCGCGCTCAAGGCTGACCACCACGTCCGACACCTGTTCGAGGCTGCCGGAGCCGCGCAGGTCCGTGAGGCTGACGGGGCGGCCCTCGTTGTAGCTCTTGCCCTTGTCCGGGCGTTTCAGGTGCACGACCGCCAGCACGAGGATGCCCGTCTCTTCGATGAGGGAGCGCAGCCGGGTCATGAGCTTGTCGATGATCTTGCGTTCGGACTCGCCCTCGCTCTCGTCGAGGCCCGACACCACGATGGAGATGTGGTCGAGCACAATGGCCTTGCAGTCGAGGCCCACCGCGAGGTAGCGCAGCTTCGACAGGAGCGTGTCGATATCGGATGAGCCGAAGTGGTCGTAGATGTACCATTTCCCGTTGCCCATCACGGCGTCGAAGGCCGCTTTCAGGTCGGCTTCGGGCACGCTTGCATGAGCGGCGGGGAGGTGCAGGGGCTTGTTGAGGTGGATGCCGAGGTAACGGCGGGCGTTGCGGGCGGGGTTCTCTTCAAGGGCCATGACGCCGAGCGTGAGCCCGTGCGTCATCATGAGGTGGTAAGCGATCTCGTTGACGATGGTGGACTTGCCGATGCCGGAGCCCGCCGTGAACAGCACAAGTTCCCCGAGGCGCACCCCTCCGAGCTTGGCGTTCAGGCCCGGATAGGGGATCTCGTAGCCCGCTGGCGGAGGCTTCTTGATGTCCTCCCACAGCTCGGCCCCGGACCTGATGCCGTCGGGCCGGTAGGGGACGGCTCCCCACAAGGCGTCGATGAGTTCCTTGCCCTTGCCCGCCGTGAGGCAGTCGTTGGCGTCCTTCATCGGGAGGCGGGCAATCTTGGCCTTGCCCGGACTGAGCAGGAGGGCGCATTCCTTCGCGGCCTTCTGCCCCGGCTCGTCCATGTCGAAGGCGAAGACCACCTCGTCGAAACTCTCCAGCCACTCAAGGCTGGCCCGGATATATTTTGCCCCGGAGCTGGAGCCGTTGGGGAGGCTGACCACGGGCCATTTGTTGCCTTGAAGCTGGCTGATGGAGAGGCAGTCGATTTCGCCTTCGGTGACGATGACCTTCCTGCCGCCCCGCCGCCAGAGGGTCTGCCCGAACAGCACGGCCTCGGATGCGGAGCCGCGCCAGCGGAACTCCTTGCCCTCGAAGCGCAGGTGTTGGGCTACGAGGATACCCTCGTGGTCATAGAGAGGGGCGATGTGGCAGTATTTGCCCCCTGCCTTGCCGATGCCGTACCCGAAGTGTTCGCATGTTTCCTGCGTGATGCCCCGCGCTTTCAGGGCCATGAACGCATCTACAGGGACGGGATCAAACGGAACGGGGTCTTTCTGCCTGTCCATGCGCCCAGAACCTCCTTGAGCGGTTTCGTAGTAGCCGCATACATGGCAGAACCCGTGCCCGTCGCTGTATCGTGCGAGGTTGTCGCCGTTCCAGTCGCCGCCGTTCCGCTGGCATTGCGGGCAAGGCTCGTGATGGGAGAATGTGCTGTCTTCATAGGGGTGCCGCTCACTGCTTTTGTCGTTTTTTCTGTTGTTCATGGGGTGTTGTTCCCGTTGCCGCCGCGAACGCCCGCCTGCTCCTGATGCCGGGCCTGTGCCGCAGCCAGTCGTCGGGGATAGATGGGCCTTTGCACCACGGGAAGCCGTTTTTCTCGCACCAGTCCGCCTGCGTGACGGTCTTTGTGAGTTTCGCGTTGGGGGTCTGGAGCACGAAGCGGATGTCGAGGTGGGGATACTGCTGCCTGATGAGCTGCATCTTGTCCCGGTCGGCCTTGCCGAGTTCGCCTTTGGCTTCGATGAGGATGCATTGGTCGGGGAGGAGCCAGTCGGGGGTATAGGTCGCCGTCGTGGTGACGGAATAAGGCAGGCGGGACGATTCATAGGCCGCCCCCGTGCCTTCGAGGGCCGCCGCGATGTCGGCCTCGAACTGGCTGCGGTAGCCCGTGCGCCTCCTGACCTCGTTCCAGCGGGCGAACTGCGCGGCCCGGCTCCTGCTAGAACTGCGGAACGTCGGCATCGGGCGTTGCGGCGGCGTTGGTGGAGGCGGCATCATCCATGCCTTCGGACGTGAACCCGCCTTCTTCCGCGCCGAAGCCGTAGTCGGAGGCGGAGCGTTCGCCGGACGTGTTCAGCCTGATGATCTGCACGGCGTTCAGGTAGAGCGAGAGGCCGCCCATGCCCTGCCCCTCGACGAAGTAGGGCGCGCAGCAGAAGGCGACGCGGATGACCGAGCCGTTGCCGGGCTCGTCGGACAGCTTGACGGGCTGCTGCATGGAGTCGAACAGCGGGACCTTGCGCTGGACTTTGACGCCCTGACGGTTCTCGTAGAACGCGCCCGTCTTGAACCGGAACAGGCGGCGGCCCGTGGGGTTGCCCTCGCGGTCGTATTCTTCCGGGCCGACCTCGTTGAAGTTGACGCTGCCGAACTTCTTCTTGGTCTGGGGTTTCAGGCCATCGAACTTCTCCTCGGCCTCGGCGCGGGCGGTATCGACCTCATGGGCGATGAGGCTGTCGAGCTTCGCGGCTGCGTCGGCATCAAGGGACAGCGTGACGTTGAAGCTGCCCTTCTCGTCGGGGTACTGTTCCGTGCCGTAGTCCACGTTGACGAGGTGGGCGAACAGGGATTCGCCCTTGGGGGTGGTGTAGGTGGCGCGCTTTTTCTTTTCGGGGGGCGTTGCCATGTGTGTGCTCCTAGCGGGTGTGTTGTTCGTTGAGGATTTCGTTGTTGATGAAGTCGTCCACCGCCCGGAACTCGGGGCGTCGGCCTTCGCCGTCGTTCATGCAGTTCCGGGCCATGCCCATGAGGTCGGGCACAGGGAGGCCCGCCGACTCCGCCGTGATGAGGAAGGCGCAGGTCAGGCCCATCAGACGCGCCCCTTTGAGGGGGGAATGCTGGAGGGCGTCGGCTACGGACATGGTTGCGCGGGCCGATTCTTTCAAAGGGACGTTGCCCATGAGGTCGCGGAGGACGGAGGGGGAAGAGTGGTAGGTGGTATGCTGCCGTTGGTTTTCGATGATAGGCTCCTTGTCGTTGACGGGTGAACATGAGGGGAAGAGGAGAGGGAACACCCCCTTCGGACCCTTCCGGCAGGGACGGGCGAATGGGGGTGCTCTCTCCGTAGGTGGGTGGTAATTCCAACTAGGCTTTACTTATAGAAAATAGCTTTTCTGATATTTAGGCGAAAAAGAAGGGGGAGTGGGCTACTTCTCCCACATCGAGATCCCCCGTGGCGGGCAGGACGGGAAGGTCGGGAAGCTCCGCCAGCATCGGCTCGGGCACGGAGGCGAGGACTTCGTTTTTCCACTGTTC
>OOCQ01000947.1_pt1 | contig 20588 bp, 17 predicted proteins | sample 1671121 | NCBI WGS metagenome assembly OOCQ01 (sample SAMN06348124, study PRJEB24527) | human gut metagenome | biome: human gut; feature: ankylosing spondylitis patient; material: feces | host: Homo sapiens | place: China | collected 2015-10 | reverse complement strand
CTTTGAGGTAAAAACCAAACCCGCCGACCGCTACTATATGGACTGGCAGAAACTTTACCCCCGCCCCTATGACAAAAACGAGGTGGACCCCTACACCCGGCTGCGTATTATTTTAATGAACGGCACCGAGTACGAGGCCAACTGGTTCTCCCACCAGTTCCACCGCCACTGCACCAACAACGACCTGCGCCGGGAACTTGCCGTGCTGCGCCGCACCGAGCAGCAACAGCAAAAGCGCATTGCCTGCTTAAAGCCGATCGACGAAAGTATTCTGGAAACCACCATCGGGTACGAGCAGCTGGCCGTGGACCTGACGGCGATTCTGGCCCAGCGGGAGCCGGACGCCTATGTGGTGCAGGTGATGAACCTGGCTCTGCTGGAGGATTTTGACCACCTGTACCGCTATGCGGATCTGCTGGAACTGGAACGCGGCATCCACGCCGAGCGGCTGGTGGGCTGCTATACCGAGATCATGCCCGGCCGCCCCACCATTGCGGAGCACCGCCACCCGCGGGACAGCGTGCGCAAGCCCATCAGCGCGGCCACGGCGGCCCCCATCACCAAGCTGAACGCCGCCATTATCACCGCCGCCGAACAGCAGACGATGAACTATTATATGAACATCGGCACCTTTTATGACAGTGACCTTGGCCGCAGGCTGTACCAGGAGATCGGCATGATCGAAGAACAGCATGTGACCCAGTACGGCGCTCTGCTGGACCCCGGCATGACTTGGCTGGAAAACCTGCTGCTGCATGAATATACCGAGTGCTACCTTTATTGGTCCTGCGTGGAGGATGAAACCGACCTGCATATTAAAAAGATCTGGGAGCAGCATTTTGAGCAGGAGTGCAGCCACCTGCATGCCGCCGAAGCCCTGCTGAAACAGTACGAGGGCAAGGAAGCCTGCCAGATCATCCCGGATGGGACTTTCCCGGAGCTGCTGCGCTTTGGCCCCCAGAAAGAATATCTGCGCAAGGTTCTCAAAACCACCATTTTGAACACCGCTGTGCAGGATGACCCCGCCATTCCGGTGGAGACCCTGACCAAAGATGCACCCTACTATGCTTACCAGGCTGCCGTCTGCCCGGACGCTGCCCGCGTGGCCAGCCACCAGGTGATTGAAGAGCACATTGGCACCAGCGGCAAAGACTACCGCTTTGAAGAAAAGCCCCATCCGGTTGAAGCCCTGCGTGACCGCACCCAGGATAATACCACGATTGCCCGAGGCAAAATCTGAACCACCCGAAGGGGCAGAGGATGGCAAACCGCCATCCTGTACATGAAAACAGGCTGTTTTTTGTAAAAAATGCCGGAGTGGATGGGAGGGCCTGCCCTCTTGAACTGCCGTGCCGGGGAACGTATAATAGTAACATTGCTGTGTAAGCAGCCGGCAGTGGTTACCGGGCGTTGAAAAGTGATGTTGCGCGGGGGTGATGGGAGCATGATGTACGCCCGCTGACCGCGCCCCAACAATGCTTTTTGACATGCGGCAACTACCTGCCGCTGCTTACAATGAGGGAGGATGTTGAGATTGAAACGTGAATCATTTGCTTCACGCATTGGCTTTTTGCTGGTCAGCGCAGGCTGCGCCATCGGCATTGGCAATGTGTGGCGCTTCCCAACCGTAACGGGCCAGTATGGCGGCGGCGTATTTGTGCTGTTCTACCTGCTGTTCCTGGTTTTGATGGGAGCACCGGTGCTTACCATGGAGCTGGCTGTTGGCCGTGCGGGCCACGGCAGCGCGGGCACAGCCTACCGTGCGCTGGAACCCAAAGGCAGCAAGTGGCACCTGCACGGCTGGGCCTGCCTGATTGGCTGCTGCGTGCTGATGATGTATTACACCACCGTCAGTGGCTGGATGCTGGCCTATTTCTTCCGGTTTGTCAAGGGTACATTCACCGGCCTGGCCGCCGATGCCGTCAGCGGCGTGTACGCCGACCTGCTGGCCGACCCGTTCGAGCAGATCGTCTGGATGGCCATTACCGTGCTGCTGGGCTTTTTTGTCTGCAGCCGCGGTTTGCAGAACGGCATTGAACGCATTGGCAAATGGATGATGGGCGCGCTGTTTGTGCTGATCCTGGTTCTGGCTGTGCACAGCTTTGTGCTGCCCGGCGCGGGCGAGGGCCTGGCGTTCTACCTGCTGCCGGACTGGAACCGTGCCGCCGAAATGGGCATTGGCAATGTCATTGTGGCTGCCATGAACCAGGCGTTCTTTACCCTCAGCCTTGGCGTTGGCGCTATGGAAATCTTTGGCAGCTACATGAGCCGGGATTATACCCTGGCGGGCGAGTCCCTGCACATCTGCGCGCTGGATACCTGCGTGGCCATCTGTTCCGGCCTGATCATCTTCCCGGCCTGCTTCTCTTACGGGGTCAGCCCGGATGCGGGCCCCAAGCTGATCTTTATCACCCTGCCCAATGTATTTGCCAATATGACGGGCGGCCGCCTGTGGGGTACACTGTTCTTTGTATTTATGACCTTTGCCAGCTTTTCTACCATCATTGCTGTGTTCCAGAACATTCTGGCCTGCCTGCAGGAAAGCTTTGGCTGGAGCCTGAAACGCGCCTGTGCCGTTGGAACGGTGTTCATCCTGCTGGCCAGCGTGCCCTGCATTCTGGGCTTTAACCTGTGGAGCGGTGTGCAGCCCATGGGTCCCGGCAGCACCGTGCTGGATGCTGAGGACTTTTTGGTCAGCAACCTGCTGCTGCCCATTGGCAGCTTGATCTACCTGCTGTTCTGCGTAACCAGGTGGGGCTGGGGCTTTGATAACTACTTAACCGAAGCCAATACCGGCAAGGGCCTGCGCCTGCCGCGGGGGATCAAGCCGTATTTCAGCGTGGTGCTACCGCTGCTGATCGTGTTTATTCTGGTGCAGGGCCTGTAAAATAAAGCCGTACCGGAACCCGGCAAACCGCAAAAAAATACCTGCCTGCTGCAAACTGCCCAAAAGGCATGGCGTGGCGGGTGGTATTTTTTTTGAGGGATTTTGTTAATAATGTGTCAAATACCCCTTGCGCAAACCGCAGATTCTGCGTATAATATAGGCAGGGCAAAAGGGGCTGTCTGCCCCCTGTGCCAAACAGTACCAAAGCACAAGGCTAATATAAATTACCGAGAGGAGTTTTTTACCATGGGTTTGGGCAAAAAGACGATTGATGACGAAAACTACGCTGGCAAGCGCGTGCTTGTCCGCTGCGATTTCAATGTCCCGATGAAGGACGGTGTGATCACCAACGACAACCGCATCAATGCGGCTCTGCCGACCATCAAAAAGCTGATCGCTGACGGCGCAAAGGTTATCCTGTGCAGCCATCTGGGCAAGCCGAAGAACGGCCCCGAAGCCAAGTTCAGCCTGGCTCCCGTTGCTGTTCGCCTGAGCGAAAAGCTGGGCCAGCCGGTTACCTTTGCTGATGACGACAACGTTGTTGGCAACCAGGCCAAGGCTGCTGTTGCCACCATGGGCAACGGCGATGTTGTTCTGCTCCAGAACACCCGTTTCCGCAAGGAAGAAACCAAGAATATCGACACCTTCAGCGAAGAGCTGGCCAGCCTGGCTGACGCTTACGTTGACGATGCTTTCGGCTCCTGCCACCGTGCACACTGCTCCACCGCAGGTGTGACCAACTATGTTAAGGATACCGCTGTTGGCTACCTGATGGAAAAGGAAATCAAGTACCTGGGCAACGCCGTCAACAACCCGGAGCGCCCCTTCACCGCTATTCTGGGCGGCGCTAAGGTTGCTGATAAGCTGAACGTTATCTCCAACCTGCTGGAAAAGTGCGACACCCTGATTATCGGCGGCGGTATGGCTTATACCTTCCTGAAGGCACAGGGCTATGAAGTTGGTACTTCTCTGGTAGATGACACCAAGATCGACTATTGCAAGGAAATGCTGGAAAAGGCAAAGGCAAACGGCAAGGCTCTGTTGCTGCCGGTAGACACCGTAACTGCTTCTGAATTCCCGAACCCGATCGATGCTGCAATCGAAGTTGTTACCTATGATTCCAACAAGATTCCGGCAGACAGAATGGGTCTGGATATTGGCGAAAAGACACAGGCTCTGTTTGCAGATGCAGTTAAGACTGCAAAGACTGTTGTATGGAACGGACCGATGGGCGTATTCGAAAACCCGATTCTGAACAAGGGTACTGTTGCTGTTGCACAGGCTCTGGCAGATACTGATGCGACCACCATCATCGGTGGCGGCGACTCCGCAGCAGCAGTAATGCAGCTGGGCTTCGCAGACAAGATGAGCCACATTTCCACTGGCGGCGGTGCATCTCTGGAATATCTGGAAGGCAAGGTTCTGCCGGGCGTTGCAGCAATCGCTGACAAGGACTAATCAAAATAAGAACGCAGCTGTTTTGTGCTGCTGCAAACAGGAGGATTCTGTGAAAATGGAAACCTCCGTTTGTGCTGTCTTGGGAAAGGAATGATACCATGAAAAAATGGGAAGTGCAGGATTCTGTCAAAAATGCGTTTTTGAATCCGGCTGCTGCATTTGCACTGGGTGCTTTTTGCGGTCTGGCGATTGGAATGCTCTGTATGCCTTTTTCCAAAGGCATCGTCATCGGCAGCTATAATGGAAGCAACAACAAGGAATCCCACGAAGAAGGGGATTATATTACAGATGCAGAAGCATCAGAATCATCAGAAAAGAGGAATTTGTCATGAACAAGGCACTGAGAAAGGCAATTATTGCCGGCAACTGGAAGATGAACAAGAACCGCAAGGAAGCAGCAGAGCTGATCAACGCTCTGAAGCCGATCGCAGCTGACAAGACCTGTGGTGTTATCATTTGTGTACCGTTTACCAATCTGGAAACCGCACTGTCCCTGACTGAGGGCACAAATATCGAAGTTGGTGCAGAGAACGTACATTTCGAAAAGAGTGGTGCATTCACCGGCGAAATTTCCGCTGATATGCTGACCGAAATGGGCGTAAAGTATGTCATCGTTGGTCACTCTGAACGTAGACAGTACTTCGGCGAAACCGATGAAACTGTAAATAAGCGTACTACTGCTGCAATTGAAGCTGGCATGACCGTTATTCTGTGCGTTGGTGAAACACTGGCAGAACGGGAACTGGGCATCACAGAAGAAGTTGTTGCAAAGCAGGTAAAGGTTGCTCTGCACGGTCTGACTGCAGATCAGGTAAAGAATATCGTTATCGCTTATGAGCCGGTATGGGCAATTGGCACTGGTAAGACTGCTACTGCAGAACAAGCACAGGAAATCCACGCTTTCATCCGTTCCTTGATTGCTGAAAAGTATGGTAAGGAAATTGCTGACAACTGCTCTATCCTTTATGGTGGCAGCTGTAAGCCTTCTAATGCAAAGGAACTGTTTGCCAACCCGGATGTTGACGGCGGTCTGATTGGTGGTGCTGCCTTGAAGGTTTCTGACTTCAAGGGTATCATCGATGCCTTTAATTAAATAGTTGAAAGCTGAAAGTTGAAAATGGATTGCATGTCGTATCTGCATAACTGTTTTCCATTTTCAGCTTTCCATTTTCCGTTATATAAAGATATTGACTCATGAAAAAGCTTGGTTTACTTTTAGTTGCATGTTTCGCTTTTGCAACGATTTCTGTAGCGCAGAATAATATTGTGAAAAGCCTGGAACGTAATGTGCCGGGACAAGGCAAGGTGACTATCCATCAAGATGCACGCATTGCGGCATTGATAGGTTCGGAGTATGTTCCTGCCGGTTCGGATGAGCAGAAAGTGATTAAAAGTTCGGGTTACCGCATACAAGTTTATGCAGGGAATAATACCCGTCAGGCCAAGAACGAAGCTTATGCGGTAGCTACCCGCATCAAGGAACATTTTCCCGAACTTACAGTTTATACCTCTTTCAATCCCCCTCGTTGGCTGTGCCGTGCAGGAGATTTCCGCAGTATCGAAGAAGCGGATGCCATGATGCGTCAGTTGCGGGCTACTGGTGTATTCAAGGAAGTTTCTATCGTGAAAGAGCAGATAAACATCCCCTTATAAAGAATTATCATGTTAGGAAAAGAAGAAATTGTATCTCCTTCATTAGATGAATTGAAGGAACATTATCACCGCATCCTTACTCTGTTGGGTGAAGATGCCGGACGTGAAGGTTTGCAGAAGACACCTGAACGGGTGGCGAAGGCCATGTTGTCGTTGACGAAAGGGTATCATATGGACCCGCACGAGGTACTCCGTTCAGCCAAGTTTCAAGAAGAATACAGTCAGATGGTGATTGTGAAAGACATTGATTTCTTCTCGCTTTGCGAACATCACATGCTTCCCTTCTACGGAAAGGCACATGTGGCATATATTCCTAACGGCTACATTACCGGACTGAGCAAGATAGCCCGCGTAGTGGATATTTTCTCTCACCGCCTGCAAGTGCAGGAACGTATGACTCTCCAAATAAAAGAGTGTATTCAGGAGACGCTGAATCCGCTGGGGGTTATGGTTGTTGTGGAAGCCAAACACATGTGCATGCAGATGCGCGGAGTAGAGAAACAGAACTCCATTACCACTACATCCGATTTTACCGGAGCATTCAACCAAGCGAAGACCCGCGAGGAATTTATGAATTTAATCAGGCATAATTCTTGACGGAGAACTCCCCGAATTGAATTTAAAAATTCAGGATGACTCTGTCTCCCAGCCGCTTTGCCATGATGCTTTTTACTTTGTTCAATTCGTTGTAGCGCTCCATGATGCTGTTACACTGGGTTTCATCATTGGCTATGGCAGGGTTCTGTAACGCAAATAGGGTATGCTTCAATTCTTCGCAGACGATGGCATATTTGAAGTTTATCATTAACCGTGGAATTAGCTCATAGAGGCGTTCTTCGTCCGTCACCATTTGTTCTATCTGTGATTTCCTTAACTGATAGCGGTTGCTGATAAGCTCCACGCTCAGCTTGCTGATGACGGGGTCGGGATGCGCCACAAAATACCGTTCGGCGGTAAAACCCTCATTGTGGATACGTTCGGCAGCCTCTGTCAGGATTTGCCGGTGAAGCGGATTGTGGAAGGCAAGTTCGTCTTCTTTTAAATCATTGACTATATATTCAGTTACAGTGATAGGGGTTTCCTGCCCCTCTTCATTGGTGACATTGCACATCACCCGCTCACCATAGAGCACTACCATCTTCAGAATAAGTCGTTCGTATTTATAGAACTCCTGGCCCTCCTTGCCCTCCTGTGGGATGAAGGATACATATTCTTCCTCGGGTGGAAAAGGTGGAGGTGTTTCGGAAGGGAGACCGGCAGGCAGTGATTCGGACGGATAGCCAGCTTGTTGTGCGTCGGGGCTGGTAGCTGTAGCTGCAGTATGACTGCCATTGACACCTGCTTCTGCATTGGCTCTTGCGGCATTGGCCGACCGACGCTCGCGTTCTGCTCGCTCAGCTTGTTGCTCGGCTTGCTTTTCGCGACGCTTGGCAACCTCAGAAACCAGCAGTTTATCTTCTACGTGCAATAATTGGGCGCACTCCTTGATATAGACATCACGCACAATGGCTTCGGGAATGATGGAAATGCTCTGCACAAGGTTTCCGATAAGCTCGGCACGCTTGATGGGGTCTTTTCCTGCATCTTCCAGCAACAGATTGGTTTTGAAGCGGATAAAGTCCGTTTCATTCTCTTGTATGAAGGCCTGGAACTCCGTCGCATTGTGTTTGCGTGCAAAGGAGTCCGGGTCGTCACCGTCGGGCAGGAGGCAGACTTTGACGTTCATGCCTTCTTCCAGCAACATATCAATACCTCGGATAGAGGCCTTTATACCGGCAGCGTCACCGTCGTAGAGCACTGTCATATTGTTGGTGAAACGATGAATCATCCGGATTTGTCCGGGTGTCAATGCCGTGCCCGAAGAGGCAACCACATTCTCTATGCCCGATTGGTGCATGGAAATGACATCCGTATAACCTTCGACCAGAAAGCAACGGTCTTGTTTCACAATGGCTTGTTTGGCAAAATATATGCCATACAGTTCATTGCTTTTATGATAAATTTCCGATTCAGGCGAGTTGACGTACTTCACCTTGACGCCTTTGGTGGCGCCGGCAAGCACACGTCCCCCGAAAGCCACCACCTTGCCGGAGAGAGTGTGTACCGGAAAGATGACCCGCCCCCAGAAGCGGTCGCGCAGTCGGTGGTCGTCCGTCTCGTAGCAGAGGCCGGTCTTGACAAGATAATCCTTTTTATAGCCTTTTTTCAAAGCTTCCTGGGCAAGGGCATCGTGGCTCTCGGTACAATAGCCCAACTGGAACTTCTCGATGATGTCATCCCGGAAGCCGCGGCTGCGGAAATAGGCCATGCCGATACTCTGTCCGTCTACGTGGTTCTTTAGGATATTCTGGAAGTAGTCACGGGCAAAGTTGTTCACAATGAAGAGGCTTTCCCGTTCGCTCTGTGCTATCTTCTCCTCGCTGGATAGTTCGCGTTCTTTGATTTCAATGCCGTATTTTTTTGCGAGATATTTCAGCGCCTCAGGATAAGACATCTGTTCGTGCTCCATGATGAAATGCACTGCATTTCCTCCTTTTCCGCAGGCAAAGCACTTGCAGAGCCCTTTGGCGGGGGATACATAGAAAGAAGGGGTTTTGTCATCGTGGAAGGGACACAGTCCTACATAATTCACGCCGCGTTTGCGCAGGGTAACGAAGTCCGATACGACATCGTATATTTGTGCGGCATCGAGAATTCTGTCTATAGTGGGTTGGTCTATCATGAAAGCGGTTCTATTAACAGTGCAAAGATAAAAAAAATCCCTCGTTGAGGACGAGGGAACCTGATGTTTTCACAATGGACATCTTTTCTATTTAATCTTTTCTCTGATTTTGGTCAGATACTTCTTCATGCCTTCCGCATCCTTGTTGTTGATGATTTCCAGCAGATTCTTCAGTTCCAGGCGGATGTTCTCCACTTGTGAGGGAGTGCGCGGGTTGAAGAGAATTTCTTGGAGCAAGTAGTCATCTTCACTCAGCAGTCCTTTGGCAATAGCCATGTGCTTCTTGAATGTAGTGCCTGGAGCTTCCTGGTGTTTCATTACCGCTGCAAACACGAAGGTGGATACAAACGGAATGGACAGCGAATAGGCTACAGTCTCATCATGCTCGTCGAATGTATATTCGAAGATGTTCAGTTTCATTGTCTGGTAGAGGTCCTTGAAGAAGATTTTTCCCAAGTGGTCACCTTCGCTGATGATGATGGCATTCTCTGTATTCAGATTGCTGAGACTGGCAAAAGTAGGGCCGAACATGGGATGTGTCGATACATATCGGAAACCGCTTTCTTCGTAAAATTTCTTCAATCCGGTCTTTACCGAAGCAATGTCACTGATGATGCAGTCCTTAGGCAGTACTGGCAGCACTTGGCGGAAGGCGTCCAGTGTGTATTTCACCGTAGCGGCATTGATGACCAGTTCCGGCTCGAACTCCTTGATTTCCTCCAATGTAGTGAAGCGGTAGGTGTTGTAGACAAAACGCAGTTGGTGCGGGTTGACATCGAACACAGCCGTCTCGTGCTGGAAACTCAATATATCTGTAAAGAAAGAGCCCATTTTTCCGGCCCCAAGTATAAGTATTCTCATGATGTTTAATGTGCTAATGTGCTAATGTGCTTATTGCCATGCGGCATCACTGCGCAGCCAATAAGCACATTGGCACATTAAATAATTACTTATTTATAATTTCCATTTGTTGCCTCACACTTTCTTCGTGTATCGCCTCAAATACCTTTTTGATGAATTCAGCATCCATGCCACACAATGCGCCTTGCGAGCCGCGTTTCTCGAGGATTTCGTTGTAGCGTCCGGTTTGCAGGATGGTCATGTCATGCTCTTTTTTGTATGTACCGATTTCACGTGCCACACGCATCCGTTTGGCCAGCTCCTGAATAAGATTGTTGTCGCATTCGTCTATCTGCTTGCGCAATTCGCTGAGGTTCTCGGTGCTTTGTGTTTCCTTGCGGATGACCAGCAGGTTGAGGATGTAATCCAGCACATCCGGGGTGACTTGCTGGGCTGCATCGCTCCAGGCACAGTCCGGGTTGCAGTGGCTCTCGATAATCAGTCCGTTGAAGCCCAAATCCATAGCTTGCTGGCAGAGTGGAGCAACCAGTTCGCGCTTTCCACCTATGTGGCTGGGGTCACAGATAATAGGAAGGTTGGGAATTCGGCGGCGCAGCTCAATGGGGATATGCCATTGGGGCAAGTTACGGTAGAGCTTTTTGTCATAGCTGCTGAATCCGCGATGGATGGCACCCAGACGTTTCAAGCCTGCATTGTTGATACGTTCCAAAGCTCCAATCCACAGCTCCAGGTCAGGATTTACCGGATTCTTCACCAGTACCGGGATATCTACGCCTTTCAGTGCATCGGCAATTTCCTGTACGGCGAAAGGATTGGCGGTGGTACGTGCACCTACCCAAAGAAGGTCAATTCCAGCCTTCAGGCATTCGTATACATGTTTGGCGGTAGCTACTTCTGTTGAAACGTACATGCCGGTTTCTTTCTTTACCTCCTTCAGCCATGCAAGGCCGTCTACGCCTACTCCTTCGAAGCCGCCCGGTTTGGTGCGCGGTTTCCAGATGCCGGCACGGAATAGCTTGAGGCCTTTGTCTGCCAATTGTTTGGCGGTGCTCATTACTTGTTCTTCGGTTTCGGCACTGCAGGGGCCGGCTATTACCATAGGGCGTTTGTCTTCAACACCAGGTAATGTGATAGGTTCTAATTCGAGTTCCATATTCTTTATTTGTTTAATAATATTCTTTAATTATGCTTTTTCTTCCTTGTGACGTTTCCTCCTTTTCAGAAGACTTTCTGAGCAAGGTCCCGGAGATTTAGTAAAACGTCGGAGAAGATTTACTAAATCGTTCCTCCCGTTTTAGTAAATCTCCGGTGGAGTTTTAGTAAACGGGATTCCGGCTTTAGGGTGTTCATCTCTTACTTGTAAGCATTTATTTCATGTCCTTGATACGCTTCAATGCTTCTGCCAGTTTATTGTCCTTACAGCAGAGGGAGATGCGGATATACCGTTTCCCGTTACTTCCGAAGATAAACCCGGGAGTAATGAACACTCTGGCTTTATGCAGCACGTGTTCAGTCAGTTCTTCCACGTCTGTACAGCTGTCGGGGATTTTGCCCCAGAGGAACATGCCTACCTGGTTTTCGTCGTAGGTGCAACCCAAGGTATGCATGATTTCTCCTGCCAACTGACGGCGGTTGCGGTAATTCGCGTTGTTGCCGTCATACCAGTCTTGCTCTGCTTCCAGGGCAGTGGCGGCTGCCAGTTGCATGGCACGGAACATACCGCTGTCGATGTTGCTTTTTACTTTCAATATCCATTGCACGAAGTCGGCATTCGAGGCAAGCATGCCGATACGCCAGCCCGGCATGTTGTGGCTTTTGCTCATGGAATTGAATTCTATGCAGCACTCTTTGGCACCCGGAATGCTGAGGATGCTGATAGGATGTTCGTTCAGGATGAAACTGTAGGGGTTGTCGTTTACGATGACGATGTCCTTGCGGCGTGCGAAGTCCACCAGTTTCCGGTACAGTTCCGGTGTTGCGTTCGCCCCGGTGGGCATATTGGGATAGTTGGTCCACATCAGTTTTACACGGCTCATGTCCATCCGTTCCAGTTCGTCGAAGTCGGGCATCCAGCCGTTTTCTTCTTTCAAGTTATAGTTCACGACCTCGGCACCCAGAATCTTGCTTAATGAAGTATAGGTGGGATAGCCGGGATTGGGAACCAATACTTGTTCACCGGGGTTGACAAAGGCCAGCGTCACGTGCAGGATGCCTTCTTTGGAGCCGATGAGCGGTTGTATCTCTGTGTTGGGATTCAATGCTACACCGTACCATTTTTGGTACCAGTCCGCAAAACCGCGGCGCAGTTCGGGGATACCTACGTAGGGCATGTAACCATGTCCGTCCGGATTGCAGGCAGCTTCGCAAAGTGTCCGGATTGTCTTTTCGGAAGGCGGCATGTCGGGGCTTCCGATTCCCAGGCTGATGACATCCATTCCTTCGGCATTCATTTGTGCCACTTCTTTCAGCTTCTTCGAGAAGTAATATTCGCTTACGCTTGCCAGGCGGTCGGCAGGCTTTATTCTACACGTTTGATTTTCCATCTTCATATTCTCCTAATATTTTCAGCTCTTTGGTCAGCGGTGTGATGGCCGCAATGGATTGTTTATATCTCAGTACATTGTCGAAGACGACATCTACGTAAAACTGGTATTCCCATTCACGCCCGATGATGGGCAGTGATTGTATCTTGGTCAGGTTGATGCGGTAGAAAGACAAAATAGACAATACTTGGGAAAGGCTTCCTTCAGTATGGGGAAGTGTGAATACCATGCTTGCCTTGTTGACGTCCTTGCTGCGATGCCGGTTCAGTTCATCTACTTGCCAAGGGTCGGCTACGACCAGGAAACGGGTGAAGTTATGTTTGTTGGTTTCGATACCTTCCTGCAGGACCTTCATGCCATAACGCTCTGCAGCAGCTTTGGAGCAGATAGCTGCATGGCCTTTCAGATGTTCCTGTTGGATGATTTCGGCACTGCGGGCGGTATCTTCGCCTTCCACCACTTTGATTCCGGGGTGTTGTCCCAGGAATTCACGGCATTGCATCAGGGCGATAGGGTGGGAGTTGACTTCGGTAATATCATCCCAGTCTTCATCGGGCAGGCAGACAAAACTATGGGAAATACGCAGCTTGTACTCGCCGACAATCTGTGCGCCACTTTGGCGTAATAGCTCATTGTTATGCAGCAAACTACCTGCAATGGTGTTTTCTATCGCCAGCATTCCTATGGTCTGACTGTCTTTTTTGATGGCACCGAACACGTCTTCAAAGTTGGCGCAACAGATTAACTCTATTTCTTCTCCTTCGAAGTACTTGTGTGCGGCGATGTCGTGATACGAGCCTAATGTTCCTTGAATGGCTACCTTTTTCATTATTTTTATTTTCTTGGTTATGCTATAAAAAAAATCCCGCTTCCATACGATGGAGCGGGATTCTGTATATTTACTTGTTTCTCTATTCAGTCCTTAAGCATCACTGTCACTTGATACATACAAACTCCCGCTCTACTTTCTGGCTAAAGTAAAAGTAAAAAAAGAAGTAATATGCATAAGTAAATGACTTCATACTTGTATTCTCTGTTTTTGAATTACGTGACAAAAGTAATGCTTTTCTTTTATATACAAACAAAAAACAATGTTTTTTTTAGGGATAGTAGCAATTTAACTTATTTCCCTTTAACTTGTACAATGACTTGAACCGGACGATGGTCGGATGAAATGGTGTCTTCTATGACTTTCCGGTATTGTACGTCAAACCGATACCCATTCTTGGAATAGCCGTAGATGTAGTCTATACATCGGTTGGGACGGTCTGCCGGGAAAGTATAAGAGGTTGTGTCATTGAGGGTGGCAAAATGTTTTGCCAATTCCAGCTGGGGAACGCTTGCTGGTGCAGAGTTCATGTCGCCTGCCATAAAGATGGGCTTATCGACGTTTTGCAAGGCTTTTTCTATCAATGGTACGGCAAGGAGCTGGTCTTCTGGAGTGAGGGACTGGTGTGTGGCACAAAATACATAATCTTTAAATTCTGCAATAATGAGGGTACGTTTTTCTTCCCGTCCGGGCATTGGAATGATTTTGTATTTTATGGGTATCTCTCTGGAGAGGATTCCGATGCCGTAGCTTCCACCCTGAAAAGGAATGGCTGCTGCATAAGTCCCGTGCATTCCGGTCAGTTTTTCTAGTTCTCCGAGAGCATGGATTCCTTTGTTGCGCACCGTTACACTGTCAAGTTCCTGCAGGGCGACTATGTCCGGAGAAGTTTGACTGATAACATTGGCAATGCGCCGGTAATTGTACTCCTTGTCCATACCTATGCAATTATGTACGTTATAGGACAATATGTTCACTTGCTGTGCATGGGCAGGTGCGAACATCAGTACAAAAAGTACTGATAGAAATAAATTTCGTTTCATTGGCGGCAATAATTGAATTTGTCATAATCCCAGGATATTACCGGTACTTCCCCCCGGTTGGTTACCATATTGTCCGTTAAAGTTCTGTATCTCTTTAGGATTGAGTTCCAGTCCTTTCTTCATGTCTTCTGCAGAACCTTCCTTGTCGCCGTTCAGCAACTTGGCACGTCCGCGCTCATGATAGGCCTCTGCGAAATTAGGGTTCAGTTCTGTGGCTTCCGTAAAGAGCTCGATGGCTTCTGCCAGTTTGTTTTGGGTGATGTAAAGCTGTCCTAAGTAGAGGAAGGCTTGTTCGTTGAAGGGATTCAACTCCGTCACTTTCTGATAGCTGCTTTCTGCTTTTTCTTTGTCTCCCGTAGCTTCTTCTATCTTTCCGCGGAGCAAGATGGCACTTTCGTCTTCCGGGTCTTGTGCCAGAATGGTGTCTATGTCTTCCATCGCTTCCTTGTATTGCTGCATTTGGACCAGGGCTTCGGCACGGAGCAGACGTGCTTCGATGAAATCATCTTTCAGTACGATGGCTTTCGTAAGATGGGCGATGCACATGATGCCGTCCCCTTGCCCATTGTCTGCTTTGCCGAGCAGGTAATGTGCCATGGCGTTGCCCTCTTCTATTTCGATAGCCTTCTTTGCCGCTCCTGCCATGGCGGGATAGTCTTCCTGCATGTAGCATACGTTGGCAAGACTGAGGTAGGTGGAGATATGTTCCGGCTCTATTTCGGTCATGCGTTCCAGTAGTTTGTGCGCCTCGTCCAGTTCGCTGGTCTGGGTGTAGACTTGGGCGAGATATCCCATGGTCTCGAAGTCTTCCTGAATGGCAAGGGCTTCAGTGAAGCATTTGATGGCGTAGTCTGTACGGCCCATGCGTTGTGCGCGCATACCGTCATACTTGAATATCTCAAAATTCTTCTGTTCGTTTTTTTGTTTCTCATTTGCCGGACTGTCTGACTTGCCGGAGAAAAAAGATTTAAAGAATCCCATAGGTGATTAAAATTAAAGAATTAAAAATTAAAAAGGAAAAGGAGGGGCATGGCTGATAGGAGATGTTCCTCTCAGCGGCAGGACATTCTTTTCCAACGGCAAAAGTAATGAATTATTTTTTGATTTGAAGCATTCCGTTGACAGCAATTACCTTGCCTTCGTCCAACAATCCATGTAACACATCGATGAGCATGTTTTTATCGTCTGCTATCTGTTCTGCCAAAGTGGCTGGAGTTTGTCGTTTATCAGATAGGGCTTGAAGAATCTTTTCAGAAAGTTCCTTTTCCGAAAGGTGGCCGGAAGGTTTCTTGTTCTTCAAATTGATGCAAGTGTCGCACTGCCCGCAGTTATGCTCGTTCTTCTCTCCGAAGTAGTGTAGCAGCATCCGGCTACGGCACACGGTATCGCTGCTCACGTAATCCAGCATGGCACTTATGCGTTTCTCATATCGCTCTTTGCGTTCCTCGTACACGGTGGAAGGGATTTGCAGGTGGCGCATTTCAACCCTCTCTCGCGTGTATATTATATATGGTGTCTTTTTGCGGGGGATGTAACTGACGATATGTAGCTTGGCTAGGTGGATGAGCTGTTCATACACTTGCCGGCGTGTGAGTCCAGTGCGTATGGCCAGTGAATCTTCATTGATGAAAGCATGGTCTGTGAAAACCCCGGTATAGGAGCGGAGAATGGTTTGGATGAGTTTGTCCATATCTTCGCCGAGCTCTCTCAGTTTATAAAGTTCATCTCGACGGATAGTGAACAGTAGCCGGGATGCATTGTCTTGTTCGTCTGTATATTCCAGGTATCCCGCTTGTGTCAGAATCTTCAAGGCACTGTCCACGGGAACGGGGAAGTACTTGAACTTTCGACAAAAGTCTTCTATATTGAACTCGCGTACACAGCCTTGTCCGTCTCCCATTGCCATCTGGTAATAGTATTGAAGATGCTCATATACTTCCTTTATATACTCTTTTTCAGGAAAGGTGTCGGGAATGCGTTTGTGCAGTGTTGCCTTATCCGACTTGGCGTAAAGGACGACCGCGTAGGCTTTTTGTCCGTCCCTTCCGGCACGTCCTGCTTCCTGGAAGTAGGCTTCTATGGAATCGGGCAGGTCCATGTGGATGACAATCCGTACATCCGGTTTGTCGATACCCATACCGAATGCATTGGTGGCGACCATGACACGGCTTTCTCCTGTTTGCCAGCGTTGTTGGCGGATGTCTTTGGTGGCGTCATCCAGTCCGGCATGGTAGAAATCTGCGGTGATGCCTTCGTTGTGCAGCAGTTCGGTAATTTCCTTGGTGCGGCGGCGGTTGCGCACATAGATGATGGCGCTTCCGGGCATACGGCGCAGGATGTGCAACAGCTCTCCCGTCTTGTTTTCCGTCTTGCGGACGATATAGGCAAGGTTTTTGCGTTCGAAACTCATGCGGAACACATTTTCCTCACGGAAATGCAGACGGGCCTGGATATCTTTCACTACTTCCGGAGTGGCAGTGGCTGTCAGTGCCAGCACGGGTACACCGGGTAGCAGTGTGCGTATCTCGGCTATCTTCAGATAGGCAGGACGGAAGTCGTAGCCCCATTGCGATATGCAGTGGCTTTCGTCTACCGTAATCATACTGATTTTCATCTTCTGCAGTTTGGTGCGGAAGATTTCAGTATCGAGCCTTTCGGGGGAGATATAGAGGAACTTGAAATTGCCGAATATACAGTTCTCCAGTGTGACGATGATTTCCTGCCTGCTCATGCCTGAGTAGATGGCAAGCGCCTTGATTCCCCGCTTTTTCAGGTTTTGTACCTGGTCTTTCATGAGGGCAATCAACGGAGTGATGACCAGGCAAAGTCCTTCTTTAGCAAGTGCCGGAACTTGGAAAGTGATGGATTTTCCTCCTCCCGTGGGCATTAGTCCCAAAGTGTCCCGTCCCTCGGTAATGCTGTTGATGATATCTTCCTGGATTCCCCGGAAGGTATCGTATCCCCAGTATTGCTTCAGAAGCCTCACCCCCAATCCCTCCCCCATAGGGAGGGGAGTTTTGAAGTTACTACTGCTGCTCATGGTCTTATTGAACTTTCTTGCTACTTCTTATCGTTGAATTGATATTCTTTCCTTCTCTATGCTAATAGTAGTGATTACTAATCTTATAGCATCAACCAATTTTCATCATTTCCTTAATATAAGGAGACTATTCTTATTCCCCTCCCTGTGGGGGAGGGGTTAGGGGAGAGGCTTTCAGTTCGGCTTTATGTCTTCAATCTGCAACTGCACTTCACCCCTCTTATGGGTATTCTCTTCAATGGAATAGCAGATGTCGAAGGAACGTTTGGTCTTGATGAAGCGTACGTGGGAACTTTGCCCGAAAGCGATGCCGTTCATTACATTGTTCGATTTATTATCCACCAGTTCTAGCTTGATATGTTCCTGGTCGCGGCCTACGACTTTGCTGGTACCATAATCATAGACATTGTGCGTACAGAAAATGGGTTTGGCATTGTCCGGTCCGAATGGATTGAATTTCTTCAAGTCGCTGAAGAATTTCGGAGTGATGTCTCTGAAATCAATCTCGGCATTGATGTCGATGACGGCGCATGTCTGTTCCGGCAGGATATTTTGTGATACGAACTCTTCGAAGCGTTCGATAAAGGCCGGTACATTTTCCACCTTCATGGAAAGACCGGCGGCGTAGGTATGACCTCCGAAGTTTTCCAGAAGGTCGCGGCAGTATTCAATGGCTTTGTAGACATCGAATCCGGAGACGGAACGGGCAGATCCGGTTGCCATGTCATCCGTACGTGTCAGTACTACTGCCGGCCGGTAATAGATTTCCGTCAGCCGGGAGGCTACGATGCCGATGACGCCTTTATGCCAGTCTTCATTGTACAATACGATGGAACGTCGGTCGGCAAGTCCGTCCAGGTCAGCTACAATCTTGTTGGCCTCCTCGGTCATGGTCTTGTCCAAGTCCTTGCGTGTCTCGTTGTATTGGTTGATTTGTCCGGCTTTCTCCAGGGCAAGAGAGAAATCTTTTTCAGTAAGCAAGTCAACAGCTTCTTTCCCGTTCTGGATACGTCCGGAGGCGTTGATGCGGGGACCTATTTTGAATACAATGTCACTGACGGTGATGTCCTTGTCCGTCAGTCCGCAGACATCAATGATTGCTTTCAGGCCTACGCTGGGATTACTGTTCAACTGCTTCAAACCGTGGTAGGCGAGAATGCGGTTTTCACCCATAATGGGGACAATATCCGATGCGATACTGACGGCGCAGAGGTCCAGTAAAGGGATAAGGTGATGGAACTCGATACCGTTGTTGAGGGCAAATGCCTGCATGAACTTAAAGCCTACACCGCATCCGGACAGATGTTCATAAGGATAGGTGTTGTCTTCCCGTTTGGCATTCAGAATGGCTACAGCAGGGGGCAGTACATCATCGGGGACATGATGGTCGCAGATGATGAAATCAATGCCTTTCTCCTTGGCGTATGTGATTTCTTCGACGGCTTTGATACCGCAGTCCAATACAATAATCAAACCTACACCACTCTCTGCGGCATAGTCTACTCCTTGGATTGAAACTCCATACCCCTCATTGTAACGGTCGGGGATATAGTAGTCGATGTTCGAATAGAACTGTTGAATAAACTTGTAGACCAATGCCACAGCCGTGGTACCGTCTACGTCATAATCTCCATAAACAAGAATGCGCTCTTTCTTTCCCATTGCCTTGTTCAGGCGCTCTACGGCTATATCCATATCCTTCATCAGGAATGGGTCGTATAAGTCCGGTAGTTGGGGGCGGAAAAACTTCCGGGCATCCGCTGCCGTTGTTATTCCCCGCTCCACCAGCAATTTTCCCAATATTGGGCTAATTCCCAATTCTTGGGCCAGTTGTTGGCTTGCTTCTGCCTGTTCGGGTGTAATGGGTTGATAATTCCATTTGTGAGTCATTTTATATATTATTTTTTCTTTTTCTATCTCAAGATGTTGGGGGAGTAGAGGGGGGCAATACGTGCACTTTTCTCCAACAAGGTGTAAAGGTATGAAAAACTCTTGAAACGGAGGTGAATTCTGCGGAAAAACTTTATAAGTATATGTATTCTCCACTAAAAAACTTTATTTTTGTATCCATTAAAAAATATCGCTATGCTTGTTTTTATCTCTTGTGCAAAGACCATGGCAGCGCGCTGCTCTGTTGTCGTGCCCGAAGTCACAGTCCCGAAATTCGAAACGGAGGCTGTGCGGAATGCGTTGGAAATGTCGCAGTATTCAGTATCCGAATTGGAAAGGCTTCTTCGGGTGAATACCAAAATTGCTGCCGAGAACCGTTTGCGTTTTCATGATTTCTGTTCGGAGGAGAATCGTTCGATGCCAGCCGTTTGCGCCTACACGGGAGCTGTTTTTAAACGCATTCTTCCGAAAGATTTTTCAGCGGAGGATTTTCGTTATGCGCAAGAACATCTACGTATCACTTCTTTTCTTTATGGGTTGCTTCGCCCGCTGGACGGTATCAAACCCTATCGTTTGGAAGGAGATGTCCGTTTGCCCGAAAAAGGTGGAATATCCATGTTTGATTATTGGAAGCCTTTGTTGACGGATTACTTCATAGAGGAAATTAAAAACTGTGGCGGTGTTCTCATTAATTTGGCAAGTGCTGAAATGAAAGATTTGTTCGACTGGAAGCGGGTGGAGCAAGAGGTGCGTGTTATTACGCCCGAGTTTCAAGTTTGGAAGGCCGGACAGCCGAAGACTGTCGTTATCTATGCCAAGATGTGTCGCGGAGAGATGACGCGTTTTATTGTCAAGAACCGTCTGGAGTGTCCTGAGGAGTTGAAATCCTTTTCTTGGGAGGGCTTCGTCTGGGATGAGATACGCAGTACGGAGAATGTATGGCATTTTTCGTTAGGTACATTTATGTAATGAAAAGGTACATTACGTTTGGCTCAGATGTTACTATATGTTGCTTTCGATGTTTGCGCAAAATGAAGAACTAAATACGCAATTTAGGATGAGGGAAAAGAATGAACTCTCTACATTTGCATGCAGTAAACTTAAAAGCAATATACTATGAAGAGAAACGGATTAAGAACAGTTGTTGTATTAGCTTTGACCATATTTCTATTGAATGCTCCGGTTTGTGCTACAGCTTCCAGATTGCGGGATACTTGTGCGGAGGCGCGGGATGAGGTTGCACTGCGGCCTGAGTGGATGAGGATTCTCCATGATACGCTTCCTATATGTAAGATTTCTATTCCTGGTTCACACGATAGCGGTAGTATCAAAGGAGGGCATATGTTGAAAACACAAGCAACAGATATTCCTGCTCAATTACGGCAAGGCATCCGTGCTTTCGATATCCGTTTGGAAAAGAAGGGTAATAAACTGGGGGTGTTTCACAGTCATGCCTTTCAGGATATATATTGGGAAGATGATGTTTTACCTGCTTTTATACACTTTCTGCAAACATATCCTTCTGAGACTTTGATTGTTTCCTTGAAAAAGGAAGGGGGAGAATTGCGGGATTATGCTTCTCTGCTGTCCGTTTCTTTAAGCAGCCCTGAGTATCAAAGTTATTTCGTGATGGACTTTCGCCCTGAACTGACGCTGAAAGAT
>OOCQ01000936.1_pt1 | contig 20818 bp, 15 predicted proteins | sample 1671121 | NCBI WGS metagenome assembly OOCQ01 (sample SAMN06348124, study PRJEB24527) | human gut metagenome | biome: human gut; feature: ankylosing spondylitis patient; material: feces | host: Homo sapiens | place: China | collected 2015-10 | reverse complement strand
GCATGGAGTCAAATTTCTCCATGATTGAAAAAATTCCTCCAAAAGGTGTGAGTTTTTCGAATTTTATTTGTACCTTTGCAGCGCCTTGTTACGATTTTCGCTTGTTTTCTAATTGCAACACTAAGATAAGTGAAAAATCTGACATGGCAAAATCCTGAGCAACTTTTTGTTGCTCAGGAACTTATAAATAAAGTTAAATCAAAGTGTTGCGGAATTAAGGATTATTAAAGAGCATGCCTTCATAACCTTCATAATTTTTCTTGGTATGCAGGTTTATCAATACATCATAGCCTTGGTATTGACCTTGCGGTTTATCAATCACCTCTACCTTGTCAAAGCGAATATGCTGAATATTCTGCAGATAGTTCATATCTTTTTCCACGCTATCTACCAATACTATGATATTGGAGGAATTGTGATAAGTTAAAGAACGGTCAACAAAGTTATAAGTAAAATTAGGCAGCTTTCCCAGCATTTGGATTGCACTAACTGTACCACGACGCAAATCCTTGGTTATTGCTACTTTCATCCTATCACCACTTTGCAGAATAGAGCTTCCTTTTATACAGACTTCCTTCAACGTGTCAGTTTTCCATATTCCTGTATGCAGGGAATCATCAGGAAATGATTCCCGCATCACATGATTAGTAGCCATTCCCTGAATAGCTACCATCTGCACCATAAAGAATAGAATTAAAACCTTTTTCATAATTTGTTCCACACCAATTGAAACAGCAGGCACACGTGGTTTATGTCCCCACCAATTTGAGGGATACTCATACTCTGCAGATAAATAATATCGCTCACCCGCATAGGATTTCATTGACATCAGCAACAATCCCCAAACTAAAAGTTGTTCTAATTTCATTGTCATTCATTGTTTAAAATTTTGTTTGCAAAACTACAAAGAAAAAAAGAAAACACAAAAGGAATTCATCAAAAAGAATTCACCTCATCTTTACTAGAACTTTCTTTTTGTTCTGGTTTTCAAATAGTTATATAATATTTTTCACTTAAAATTCACTTGATTATTTTAGGGTATATTATTCTCAAACAAAGCTTTAAAAACACATTATCTCATGTAGTTTATACACAAATCGAATCCCTAATAAATTCATTTAAAACTTTACCCAACCAGAACTTATCTATTCTGTGTTCTCCTCTATGGGAGATATGCGAACATCATAAAAAATAAAAAATCCTATTCCCCGACAAAAAAATGAAATAATTATCGTTCAGAAGCCTTTGTTTCAAATAAAAGTTGTATATTTGCAAATGAAACGAAAATAGGCAAAGAATATGATGACAGAAATGAATGATAGAAGATTACCTATAGGTATTCAATCTTTCTATGAAATAAGGACAAAGAATTATCTATATGTTGACAAGACCGATTTGATCTGGAATCTTGCCAACAAGGGTAAGAAGTACAATTACTTAAGCCGTCCACGCCGCTTCGGCAAATCTGTGCTCATAGATACCCTCCAGGCCTATTTCGAAGGCAAGAAAGAGCTATTCGAAGGATTGAAAATTATGGACCTGGAGAAGGAATGGAAGTGCTATCCAGTCATCAGATTAGACATGAGTGGTGCAGGTGCTACGCCTGAATCTATCCACTCCTACCTCGATGATATGTTCTATAATTATGAGCAACAATATGATGTCAAGGTACGTCCAGGAGGTTCTCTTGCCGTCCGCTTCAAGAACATCATCGAGACTGCCTACCAGAAGACAGGCAACCAAGCCGTCGTGCTCATCGACGAATATGACTCGCCTCTGCAGCACTCCTGGAAAACACCTCAGCATGATGCCTGCACAGCAATTTATAAAGAAGTGTTTGCCATATTGAAACTGAAAGACGAGAGAGAGCGTTTCATCTTCATTACAGGAATCACTAAATTTACTCAGATTTCATTGTTCTCTGTACTCAACAACCTCACAAACATCAGTTTTTACCCTCAATATGTTTCCATTTGCGGCATCACCAAGCAAGAGACTATCGACAACTTTATGCCAGAATTAGAGGCTATGGGCAAGAAGAACGGATGGACTACAGAAGAAACCATGATGCAACTGAAAGCCAATTATGACGGCTATCATTTCAGCGCAGATAACATGGTGGATATTTTCAACCCCTTCAGTCTTATCAATGCTTTGGACGAAAACAAAATCAAAAACTATTGGGCTTCATCAGGCGCAACCTCATTGCTGCCTAAGTTTGTCGATGATATAGAAATTCGCCTAAAGAGCTTTGACCACTGTGCCTTATTGAGTACAGTTATCGAAACATCTGATGTTTCTGGTGGTGGAGCCGAGTTGTTCCTTTACCAATCAGGCTATATCACCATCAAAAGCTATTCTAATGGAGTTTATTTCTTGGGCATCCCGAACCATGAGGTAAGGCAGACCCTTTACGAAATGGTATTGCCTGCATTAGCCATGCGCAACAACAGCGACATTCTGTCAACCCAAGCTTTTCTGAGAGAGTATCTCAATACAGGTAATCTCTCTGAAGCCAAAAAATGCCTAAAAGCTCTTATTACAGACGTGCCATACAGCAACAAAAAACTTGCTTCAATGGACATGGAGGAACGTTACCGACTCATCATGAGCACGATATTCAACGCCATTGGTTGCCGGGTAGAAGTCGAGAAAATGATTGCCACAGGCAGAATCGATATGGTAGTGGAAGTCACCAACTACATCTATGTATTGGAACTGAAGCTCACAAAGAATGGAGGTCTTGCTTCTGCCGAAAAGCAAATAAAGGCAAATCACTACATAGAGCCTTTCAAGGCTGACAAGCGCAAGGTCATCGCTCTAGCCGTAGAGCTGGACGACTTAGGAAAGGGGCTACTAGACTGGAAAGAGATTGTAGAGGCATAAAATACAAGCCTAAACTCCTAACAGATGACCGCATATTATAAAACAAATAAAATCAAGACAGGTTTATGCATAAGACTAAACCTGCCTTGATTAACTCCTTTGTTATCTAAGTCTCATAGAATACGTATTAGCCTTGGTCTTGGTAAAGACACGAATGATGGTAAAAGGCTCTGAGCATTTGATACCTGGCAAATCTGAACTTGACAAGGTTTCACACTTCAGGATGTAATCCTTATCTAACTTATAAGACTCAACATCTTTCGTGATGAAGAATTTGTTTATCATGAAGACTACCTTTCCCTTTACCTTTGGACAATAGGATTTTCGAACATCTGCCAGCGTCACAAAGTTTGGAGTCTTCGGACTACTGATAGAACAGGTTCGCTCATAGGTCACACCATTGATGGTCAACGGAGACTTACATTCCTCCTTCTTGACCTTGGCTGCACCAGATGCACCAATATTAAAGCCTATCAGGCTCTTGATGAAAACACCATTCACAAATACGGCCTCCTTGTTTTGGTTAAACTCCAGGTCCGTCTGACGTCCCAACTCATCGTTGGCATCTTGCCCAAATGCAGTCATACACATACACCACATCATGGCGAAAAAGAACAATACTTTTCTCATAACAATTCTCTTTTTTGTTTATACTAAGTTTTTATGTAATCATCACTCCGAATGTTATTTCTCTTCGGAAATGTTTCTTTTGTTTAATTTCATCAGTTGTTTTTTTGATTTCTAGCTGCAAAGCTACGAAAAAAAATATAAAATGCCAAAAGAATTCAACAGAAATGATTCACCACTTTTCCACCAAAAGCTACTTTTACTTATCTTCCATTCTGTTTATCAAATAGTTACAAGAAAAATACCTAAAAAGCAGCAAGGCAATAATTGCCCTGCTGCTTTTTCATTATGAATAGTTGATACGTTATTCCAATACCAATACGTGGCTGATTCCATCTGCCTGGCTGAATACATTCAAGCCGACCTTCATCAGATAGTCACCACTATACTGCTTGCCATTGCACTCCAAATCTGACTCTTTACCAGGCATCAGATTGGTTTCCTTTACGGTATAAACCTTATCGGCATCCAATCCCTGCATTTTCACATTCATCAGAGGCTCCTTGTAGCGTGGATGCAAGTCGTAAGCAAAGAGAACGGCACGCTGCTTGTCCTTACTTACATAGTTAATGGCACAGTGGTTGCCTTCGTATGGAGAAACCAGGCGATACTGGTCGCCCTCGAGAATCATCGGCTTCATGCTATCGTAGTTCTTGACTGCATTCTGCACAAACTTGTAGTCATCACCTGAAAGCGACTTGAGGTCGATATCAAAGCCCAACTTACATGAACTGCAAACATCGGTGCGGAACTTCACACTGGTATTCTTGTTCCAGTTGGTTACATGCGAACCCATGGTCTTGGCTGGGAAGAACTTAGACAAACTCCACTGGATGTAGAGGCGCTCGTATGGATCCGTATCGTCTGAACACCAGAACTCTGTGAAATACTTAAGCATCTCGTAATCCATTCTGCCACCACCACCAGAGCAAAGCATCATCGGCAACTTAGGATACTTCTTATGAATACGGGTAAGCACCTTGTAGATACCACGGACATGATCGATATAGAAATTACCCTGATTCTCCTTATGATATGGAGAATAGATATTGGTAATCACACTGTTGCAGTCCCACTTGAAGTAAGCCACATCCGGATTCTCCGTCATGATACGATCCACGATACCGAACACATAATCCTGTACCTTAGGATTACTGATGTCAAGTACCAGCTGGTTGCGGTAATAATAAGTATCACGCTTTGGCTGCATAATCACCCAGTCGGGATGCTTCTCAAAGAGTTCACTCTTAGGATTCACCATCTCAGGCTCAATCCAAATACCAAACTTTACACCAGCCTTCTTGGCATCTCTTACCAATCCTGGTATTCCATCAGGCAGCTTGCTCTTGGTAGCCTCCCAGTCACCGAGACCTGCATGGTCGTCCTTGCGAGGATACTTGTTGGCAAACCAACCGTCATCAAGCAAGAACATATCTACACCCAGGTCCTTGGCATCCTTCATCAACTCAGCAAGACTCTGCTGGTTGAAGTCGAAGCCTGTATTCTCCCAGTTGTTCAAGAGCGTAAGGCGATCTTCCATACCCATGTTTACCTGATACTGGCGAGCCCAATTGTGCAAATTACGGGAAGCCTCACCAATACCATTATCGCTCATGGCAAAGATAAACTCAGGGGTAGTGAACGTCTCACCAGCCTTCAGTTTATAATTAGAGGCGTATGGATTGATGGCAGGAATAACACGAAGGGCTCCCACGTTATCTACCTCGAAGGTAAAGCGGAAGTTGCCAGGCCATCCGATGGTTCCAAGCATCACCTTGCCCTCATTCTCCTTGGCAGGCTCATCGAATCCCAGTTCAAAGAATGGCTCCTCCTGCATGGCTGCACGGGTACCCAACTTGGTATCAACAATTTTCTTACCAGCAGTCAACTGGCAAGTTTCAGGCTGTCCTTCCTTAGCCCAGTCGCTATGATAATTGGTAACGAAATACTTGTTTGCCTTGAAATAAAGCATCGTAGAACTATATCTCCAAAGCGTAACCGGAGCTTTCTCCTTATGAGAGATTTCGCTCCACGCCTTGATGACGTTCTCCTTAGGATAAGCAGCATAGTGGAGCTTCACGGTCAGCGGATACACCTTGTCCTTAAGAGTGATGATGGTCTCAACACCTCCACTGATAGCCTTTTCTTCAGAAGACTGATAATACAAATAGGTGGTCATGTTACCATCTGCATGGGTCACTGCCACTGCCGGCTCGAAGAAATCTTCAGCACCAGAGGATGCATAAACCTCATGTCCTCGCTGACAGACGGCACCATCAGAAGCAGCATATACATCCCACTTCAGATGATTGTAATCTGAAGGATTCTTCAACTTGTCACCCAGATACACCTGGTAGAGGCGACCCTTAGGAGAAACCTGCATCACGAGGTCGGTCTTATCGGTTGACACTCGGATGGTCTTTTGAGCAGATGCCATGATAGATGTCATGCACATTGCTGCGATAATCATAAATACCTTTTTCATCGTTCTTTGGTTTTTACGTGATTGCTTTGTTATAATTAAACGCTATAATTCTTTCGTTATTATCTTAGAACTTGATTCCTGCAGAGAATTCCACCGTGAACGGACGGAGATAGCTACCACTCATGTACTTGCCTTCATATTTTCCAGCTTCCTGCTTGGTAATCAGCTCAGAGCCACTAATGGTACCCTTGGCACCCTTCTCGTTGAAGATATTGATGACACTCACGCCAAGGCTCAGCTTCTTGTTCACATTCCAGTTGATTCCGCCGAAAGTCTCCCAGTGACCATTGAAATAGAGTGCCTCCTGAAGGTTGGCATAGGTCTTACCGAAGTAACGGAAGCTCAACCAGGCATTCAGATTCTTGGTGATATCATACTTAGGGTCCAACTCGATAAGAACCTGAGGAATCTCCTTGACAATCATATTGTTGGCATTCACACCCATAGACTGACCATCACTGAACGTTACGCTCGCATTATAGTTCTTATACACCGGCTTCTGATAGGTGAAGAGTGCATGCATGTGGAAGTTCTTGAACGGATTGATTTCTGCCGAGGTTGTCCAACCCAAAGTCTGGATGTTATAGATGAGCAACACGGTCTTGCCCTCTGTTGTTCCAGGCTTGGTAAGATTCTGCTGGTCGATATTGTTCGACTTTGAAATGTAGGTCACCATTGAAGAAAGGTCAACCCAATCATTCTTGTAGAAAATACCACCACGAATCAGTGGGATGGTTACTCGCTTATACTGCTCCTCGGTAGGACCTGTTCCTGCATACTCGCTGATGCGTGGGAAACGGGTGGCGATGGTAGCATCGGCTGTCAGACCAAACTGGCGGGTAAGGTTATACGTCAACTGCAAGGTGGCTGCATAATTCAATTTATCCTTGGTTACGTTCTTTGCTTCGATGCTGTGCTCGGTAGCAACAACAGAACCATCAGCAGCAGTGGCGTATGTATTATAGTTACCCATGTGGAATCCAGAGAAACGTGGAGTAGAAATCTGCTCGGCAGACATGCGGTAGTACTCCAATCTACCACCATAGAACACCTTGAACTTAGGACTTACCTTCCATTCGTCGGTAAAGTAGAGTGCCAACTTGTTCTCTGATCCCTTGGTATATTCCGGACTCAACTCATTATAACCGAAAGTCTCAGAACGGCGGGCTGTCTGTGTAGGATCAAGCGGATTGACATACATCTGGCTCAATGTGCGAGGATAAGCTTCTACGGTGCCTGCCCACTGGAACGAAGACGAATAGTAATTGAGATGGTAATACCACTCGTTCAAACCAATCATTAACTTATGGTTGTTCAACTGCTTGGAGATTTCGGTAGTCAAAAGCGCATTGCTCACCTTACCCTTGTGCAACCAGGTGCGACGGCCTTCTATGTAACCACTGTAGGCAGACCCATCAGAAAGCTGATAGCCATCAGCCTCGCTCACCTTAGAGATGGTACTTCCTCCGTAATCCACATAATTGGCACGTGGAGCATTCATATACTTGGCATTGAATTTCCACAACCATCCATTATCAAACTGATACTGACTGATGAGGGCAACCTCGTTGGCATGATTCTCACTACCATCGCTCATATTCCATGTCTCCATCTTTCCAGACTTTGTATTCAAGTATTGGAAAGAACCTTGACGCTGCACGTATGAGTCCATACCCGGGTCAAAGCCTTCAATCTTCTTGATACTTCCGTCGCCTGAATAGATAAATGGGGCTGCATTGGCAAAATTGCCAGGGTTCTTGCTGTTGGAATACTTATATAATAAGGAGACACGTCCCTTTCCATCATTCAAGATGCGAGTGATACCGAAATGATAAAGTTGGGTACGATCGGCATAATCAGTAAAGCGAAGCTTGAAACTACCTGGATCGAAATTCTGATACATACTGGCTGTATAAAGCCAATTGTCACTGATTCCACCAGACAGGTTGAGATCTACATTCTGCATACCAAAATGGTTTGCCTTATAGTTAAGCTTGCCCTTGAACTCTTTCTGTCCCAACTCGCTGAAAGAAGAAACTGCGTACGCAATATTACCAGTAGCAATGGCAGACTCAGATGGAGTCATCAAGTCGGTACCTTTCAGTGAGGCATCGCTTCGCCAATGGGCAGAGAGTTTGTGTACGGAAGAAGAGTAAACGGCAGGAAGGCCGTTCTCATATACGGTTACATCCTCGCTTGGCAATCCTATCTGGATTTCACGAGGCTTGTTGGCATCAGATGCATTGAGCATCACATTACGCTCTTCCTTTTTTTCCTTGTTTTCAGAATCGTCAGAAGGAAGTGCATACACTTGGCTTGCAGCAGACATTGCTACCAAAGCCATAGAAAATGTACGGATTCTTAAGTTCATAATCTTACAGTTGTTTATTCTTATTTTGACATGATTTCACTTGCCACCGAATGCGATTCGATTGCGGTTGCAAAGTTAAGGAGATTTTTCAGACATTGGCATCATGTGTAGGTTACGAGTAGATAAAAACCAGATTTATTAAATCTATAACCTATTAATAATCAAGCTACCAAAGATATTAATACTTTTTAATAGAGTAGATGATAAAAAGAGGAATAAAAGTAGTATCTTTGCAGAAAAATACAATTATAAGGCACTCTAATAGCCTATCAGATAGTAACAATAACAATTAAAAGGATAGTTATGAAAGTAGTATTGTGGTTCTTAATGATGCTTATGCCATTAATGGCTAGTGCTTCTTCCGTAAACGAGGAACAGCTGTTCCATCGTTTAGACAGTTACATCGCTCAGCGAAGCAAGTTTACCCAAAGAAAAGAAGCGAAACTGCTAAGACTCAAAAAGCAACTATACACAACTTCCGACAAGCGCAGCCAGCTTAGGCTCTATAACCAAATCTACAGGGAGTATTATACCTACCGTTACGACTCTGCCATGACATACGCCAAGAAGGGCTACCAGCTGGCAGTACAACTTCAGGATGATTATTTCATCAACCTGAATAAAATCAATCGTGCGGCAGTGCTATCGACGGGTGGTTTCTACAGCCAGGCAGAAGACTTAATGCTCGCAATGGATGTGGAGAAAATGTCACCTAAGTTATTGCAATACTATTATTATACCTTGACTTGGGTATATAACTATTGGGAAACATTTTGCAACAATTCGGAATTTCAAGAAGGATTGTTAGCCAAGAAACGTTTTTATTTAGGCAAGACTCTTGAGCATATCGGCAACAAGGAATCCGCTCTTTATTACTATCTTTCAGGAGAGTTTGAATTTCTAAAACAGCGTACAAGCAAAAAGATGCTTCAGTTCTACATGAAGGCGCTTTCAGCCAGTCCCCTGAACAGCCGTGTGCATGCCTCATCGGCTTATTGCATTGCCCGCTATTATTATGATACCGACCAAAAGGATTTATATGAAAAGTATATGGTAGAAGCAGCCATCTCAGACCAGATATGTCCCCTGAAGGAGAATCTTGCCCTTCAGGAGCTTTCCACCTATCTATATAATAAGGATGCCTCCTATGCAAAGAGGGCTTCCAAATACATCTATTGCTCCATGGAGGATGCCCAATTCTACAACAACCGTCTCCGCATGGTTGAGATTTCACGCATACTTCCCCTTATCACAGAAACGAACCATCAGGCAGAAGTACGCAAAAACCGCATCGTAACAGCATTCCTCGTCATCGTGAGTATCCTGTCGCTAGGATTCCTTGCCATGGCTTTCTTTGCATTCAAGATGAACAAGCGTCTGGCCAAGAGCCGTAGGGAGATAAAAAGCCAAAATACACTCTTGGACGAACTGAACCAGAAGCTGCTCAACACCAATAAGCGAAGAGAGACCTATATGCATTTATTCATGGACATCAGTGCCGTATATATCAAGAAACTGGATGATTATCGCAAATTGGTAAGCCGCAAAATCAAGGCAAAGCAAACTGCCGATCTTCTGACTGCCATCAACAGCTACAAGCTGGCAGAAGAAGAGGCAGCCAACTTCTATATTCGCTTCGACAAGGCATTCATTGACTTATATCCGAATTTCGTGGAAGAGTTCAACCAACTGCTGTTGCCAGAAAAGCAGATTGTTCTCCCTGCCCCAAACAGTCTCACCAAGGAACTGCGTATCTATGCACTGATGCGACTAGGAATTACAGATGGTCAGGAACTGGCCACCCTCCTGTTCTATTCTACGCAAACCATCTATAATTACAAGACAGCCATCAGAAAGCGAGCCAAAGACCTCACCACTTTTGATGCAGCCATCAACCAACTATGCAATGTGATAGGCTAATCAGAGCAAATGCTTGGCAAGGCCCAAAGCTTGGTAAGACCCAAAGCGTATTAATTTGCAAACTGCACACACACAGGTTTTCCAACCTTTATATCCAGCTTCGTATCAACCATCATTCCTGTTTTCTTATTGATCTTGAAAACTTGAATCACATGGCTGTCACGGCACGCCACAAGCATAAACTGTCCGTTAGGCGTGATGGCAAAGTTGCGAGGATGGGCAGCTGTGGGTTGGAAGCCAATCTTTGTGAGCAGCCCCGATTTCTTATCTACGGCAAATACCGAGATGCCCTCATCGGTTAACCGATGGGATGCATAGAGGAAGCGGCCGTCAGGAGACAGATGAATATCGGCACTTCCAAGCGTACGGGTCTTCGAAGCCTGTATGTGCTGCAACTCCTGCAATGTACCCTTGTTATATCCCAATACGGTTACCGTTCCATCCAGTTCGCCTATCAGGTAAGCCACATTGCCTTTTGAGTTGAATACAAAATGGCGTGGTCCCGTTCCTTTAGGTGCCTGATAGGCAAGAACAGGATTAGATAAAAATTCCTTGCCATCATTTACCTGGAAGCGCCAGATACAGTCGTTCCCCAAATCATTGGCAAGCATATATTGATGATCAGGAGTCATCTGGCAACAATGGATATGTGATACCACGCCACTCCCCTCTCGGTGCATATCGAAATATTGCGATTCTGGCGCCACACTTCCATCTTCCTTGATTGGGAATACGGAAATATCACCCCCCATTATAATTGGATGTCACCACATTTCCGCCATACAGCATCACATTGCATGGTGCTGCACCTGGCATCTTGTTTTCCGGTCGAGTAGCCTTCGTTCCGCACTTCTGATACCCAAGCGGAGTCATCGTTCCCTCCGTTCTATTGAGGATGAAAGCCCCGAGTCCTTGTCGCCCGTCATCATATTCGCTCACGGCATAAACCCGATTTGCATCATGATTCATCATGAGAAACGAAGGATTGCCAGCCTGCACATTGCCCACTAATTGCGACTTCCCCGTTCGTTGGTTGAAACGATAAACATACATTCCGTCAGAAGTACTCTGGTCGGTATAGGTACCTACTACCATTGTAAGTTCATCACTCGCCACTGCCGGCATCCCCACAGCCATTGTCAAGGACAAGCCTGCCAATATCGTCTTTATATTGTCCACAAGTCGTATCATTTTATCAAGTTTATAATATTAATATTGCTTCAGAAGCAAAAATACAAAAAGAAATGGAAACGGGCAAGCGAAAAAGCAAAAAACTATTATTTTTAACTCTTTAAGCAAGAGAGGCAACTACTCTTCACCCCAACCAACCATATACATTCGGCATCTCCTTCTGAATGACGGTGCAAAGATACTGCTTTTTTTCGACTCACTCTGAACTTTCGTGAAGATACGCAAAAAAAACAAAAAAAATCTCTCTGTGACTAAAATAGAATTCTCTGTGACTAAGATAGAAATCTCAATGACTAAGATAAAATCCCAGTTTGTGTGAAGGCAAGGCTGTGATGTGAAGGCATGGTCTCAAAAAACTAGTTTTCTAATACTAAAAACCTATATCTAAAACCTTGATATTCATTTCATTTACCTTTATAACACGCTGTATATACAAAAGTATTGAAGCATAGGGTTCACATCACACCTTCAAACCAGCGGTTATTTGAGCTTTCCACGTACACTTTTCTTTACTTTTTATAATAATAAACATTAAAAACGTGCTTTAAACGTGCGGAATGTGCTTAAAAAAGATAGATTCCGCACGTTATCTCACTATTTTTTCGTACCTTTGCCATTACATAAAAGTTGTAACACTAAAGATGTAATGGCGTATGAAACTAAGTAACAAGAAATTAGCAAATCCTTTCATCTACCAAGGTTATGAAAGTCCCGAGTATTTCTGCGACAGAGAGGCAGAAACAAAGGCCCTGTTGTCGCACCTGAAGAATGGAAGGAACGTTACCCTCATTTCTCCTCGAAGAATAGGAAAGACTGGGCTTATCAAGAACACTTTCTATCATCTGGAAAAAGATGAGAAGGATGCTGTATGCCTATATCTCGACATATTCGCCACCAAGAACCTGCACGACTTTGTGGAACAATTTGGCGTGATGGTTATCAATGACATCGTCCGCAAGAACTCCTCATTCATAGAGAAAACCATCGCCTTCTTCAGTGCCTTGCGCCCTGTACTCAGCATGGATCCATTAACTGGTGAACCTAGCGTATCTATCACAATAGAGCCATCCCAAGAGGACATCACCATCCGCAGCATCTTCAACTATCTCAACGAGAGTGGGAAAGAGGTATATATCGCCATCGATGAGTTTCAGCAGATTGCAGAATATCCAGAGAAAGGCACAGAGGCATTGCTACGTTCTTATATCCAGTTTGCCCAACATGTGCATTTCATCTTCTCTGGCAGCAAGCATCATCTGATGGCTGAGATATTCGGCTCGCCGAAACATCCATTTTACCAAAGCACTGAGATGATGGGACTGAAGCCATTGGATTGCAGCATTTATTATGACTTCTGTCAAAACTTCTTTAAGCAGAAAGGCGGTAATCTATCGAAGGATGTTTTCGAACAAATCTACCACCTGTTTAATGGCCATACCTGGTATATTCAATGCATCATGAATCGTCTCTATGAAACGGAGCTTACCATTGAGAGCATCGAGCAAGTGAATGTAGCCTTACTCTCCATCCTGCAAGGCAGGGAACCTCAATTCGAAAACCTGGTTCAGTTCTTCACAGAGAACCAGTTCTCGCTTCTGAAGGCTATTGCCAAGGATAGCATTGTTGCCCAGCCCACCTCAGGCAAGTTCATCAAGGAGCACAAGCTGAATGGAGCCAGCAGCGTAAAGGCAGCCCTAAAAGTCCTAGAAGACAAGGAATTGGTATATAGAACCAATGAAGGCTACATCATCTATGACAGATTCATGGATTTGTGGTTAAAGAGAATATAAACAAGAAAATATGCTTTAAACGTGCGGAATGTGCTTAAAAAAGACACATTCCGCACGTTTAAAGCACATTTCTCTCCTAGAAAGCCGTACATCTTACAATGATTACGACCATGGGATTATCCGACAATCCTTATGCCTGGGATGTTCAGTCGGTAGTAACAATGGACGACTTGTTTGTTCTCTAAAAAGTCGTACCTTTGCTATTACAACAAAGTTGTAACACAAAAGGTGTAATGGCATATGAAACCAAATAACAAGAAATCGATTTTCGAGTAAGAAAGCATAACTTTCCGGGTAAGAGAGTATAGCTTCTTCTGCTTTGTCACTAGGCTCGGCAGACCTGCTGAGCCTAGTCAGCAGATCTGCTTACTGCAGTCAGCAACTCTGCTGAGCCTAGTGGCAATACGTTAAAATTGTACAACATCATACCCTATAGTTGTACAAGCATACACCCTATAATTGTACAACTTCACACCCTATAGTCGTACGACAACAAATCTCGTGTTGTACGACTATGCATGTATAGTTTCCTATGCGTTACAGTTCGTTTGATTTACTCGTCCAACAATCAATATACTCAGTTCGTAAAGTCCATACATTGGCATCATTACCATAAAACACGTGAATAAATCGGGAGGAGTTATCACTGCGGCAACTATACCTATTAGCACAAAGGCATGGCGACGATATTGCTTCATAAAACTTGCCTCCAATATCCCCATCTTTGCCAAGAAAAAAGATAAGACAGGCAATTGGAATACTAACCCCATCATCAATGTTAAGGTAACAAATGTGGAAATATAGGAATCCAAGTTGATTTGGTTCACCACGCTCGCTGTAACTTGATAGGTTCCAAGGAATCGCAAGGCAAATGGAAACAAAACGAAATAACTCATTAATACTCCCAACATAAACAAGAGATAAATGGCAATTGCCACAGATACTGAATATCGTCGTTCATTCTCATACAATGCCGGAGCAATATAACGATAAAGTTCTATCACAATGTATGGAGACACAAACAGCAATGCCAAATAGACGGAAGTAGAGACGTGTGTCATAAACTGACTTGCCAACTCCGTGTTTATCAATTGTATCGAATAGGGTTCAAAACGAAAGTTCCATCCGACACAAGCAGCCAATTGTTCTATCACCCGATAAGTCACAAAATGAGAGTCTCCCGGTGCCAACAACAGTTGGAAGGTCGTATCTTTTGCACAAAAGATGACAATGGCCAAGCACAACGTGATGCCAATGATACGAAAGAGCATCTTGCGGAATACCTCAAGATGCTCTCCGAATGTCATCAGATTATCATTCTGATTATTTTCCATTATTCTCTACTGGTTCGTTGGAAGATTCTTTTTTCCCTGTAGGTATTTCTGAAGTTTCAGAAGAAGCTGTAGTCTCTTCAGAATCTGTCACTTCCTTCATTCCATCCTTGAAATTACGCACACCTTGTCCTAAGCCCTTCATCATCTCAGGCAATTTCTTACCGCCAAAAAGCAAGAGTACTAAAGCCGCTATAAGCAGCAACTCCGAAGTACCAATCATTAAAAACAAATTCATCATATGCCTAATCTTTTTGAATTAGAATTATTACACAACATAGAACCTATGCAACTAAATAGATTTCACAAGTATCGAAATTGATTTCCCAGTTACAACCTTCAACACTCTCCCATTGATACTTAGCCCCCATTCTATCCCACCAAGACTGAAATTTAGAGCCTGTCTCACCGAGATCTTTCACCAACTTCTCATACAACTCCGCATTGTCTGCCGTCAATATCTTAGCCAATTCATTCAAGCCATTACGACGTTCAAACAAGTGCAGAATCTCATTTTTCTCTTCAGGTGTAACCTGACCTATTACTTTTCTTGTTACCATATTATTTTCGTTATTAATCAGTTATCATTCCCATTCTTTTCTCACATCAAAAGGGTCAAGATAAGTTATCTCCTTAATTTCCTCTCGTTCAGGCAAGAACGTGCCATGTTTGCGAATTGCATTCAGCAATTTTCTACTGGCATTACGCTCCAGATGTGCCATTACACATTGCTCATGACTTGGCGTATTTACCTCGTAAGTCATCTTGCGATTCAACCAAATGCAACGTTTGCATTGATAGGCATCACAATGACGGCAAAGAGGTGCATGGTCGAGTTTATATAACTGCGGATTTTTTATATCCAATCCATGCTGCAAATCACCAATAGCTGTATGCAATGAGCCTATTCCATCATCTTCATTTGCAAGATAGAAAGCTGGGCAAACATAGAACTTGCCATCAGGTGCCAAAGTTACACTCGTATCACCAGCCCCACAATTGTTCATCTTGTCGAGCATCATACGGTCGGTCAAGAAATTCAACTGCACAGCCTTACCTGTAACATACTGTTTCTCTACTACTTCGGATAATGTTAGAAGTACATTCGAATAGCATTCGAAATCACCATCCGTGAAGCTCTCAACATCAGTAATGACCACATTCAATCGCTCCAACTTATTTAATAAGGCGCAAACATCAGCTACATTATCGAATAGTTCCTGTTTGGAAAGTCTCAACACATATGACACGCCATGCTTGAAATCATGTTCCCTTACATTAGCAATCTGAATGACCCCATCCATTACCACGACATCTGCCTCAGCACTTAAGATTGGCGATTTTATGTCTGTATGGTCGATACGATCTATCACCTCCAAATATTCTTTTGGCAGAGAATAATCAGGATAAACAAACTGAACGTTCAGATTCTCCTTCATTGCATAGATAATGCCTGTCTTCAAAGTTTCAAGAGGCATTAGATTTCGTTCCTTTTTATCATTTTGATAATGACAGAAAGAAACAGATGTATCATCCAATAATATCACAAGATACTGTATCATTCCGCACCTCCTTCTTTTTCAAGTTTACGATAGAGTTTGTTCCAATAATAGTTGTTGGCACGAACACGAGCCTTGTGCATCTTGCAGATGGCAGTTGCACGCTGATAAACAGTAGGTGTGTCGGCTGCATCATAGTTTTCCCCTTGACACCAAGCACAACCACCAGCAACCTCACAATTAATGCATTCTTGGGTAGATTGCGTACATCTATCCAAGGTTAGGAAAGGACGTAGCTTATTCTTGTCGATACCATCATGAATATTACCGATAATCCAAGCTTTCTTACTGCGAAGGGAATACTGCGCAAATCGAGTACAAGGATAGAAGTTACCCTCAGCATCCACGGCAAGCATTCTTCCTGCACCACACCAATTTTGGTTTTGTAACTGGCAATCTAAAGGAGTCCCCATACGTTCTGTAAAAAAAGAACAAGTATATTTCTGATAATAACCTTCATCTATAATTGTATCTGCAAGTTCGATAAGTTGTTCCTCAAACAACGCATCGTCTCCATCTTTCCATACATCCTCAAACACACAGTTGATGTTCACTTCATGAATACCTAGCTCATAGAGATGCAACACACTTTCCTTGATATAAGGGATGTCAGCACTACTAATCGTCACCTTAGTACCTGCACCAGGGAATTGTTTCTGCCACAAAGGGATGTTTTTTACCACATCGTTGTACGATCCCTTTTCTTCTTCAGGCTTAGGTTGAATACCTAGTTCCATACCTTTGGTCTTCCAAATTCGGTTGAGGTCATGCTTGCGTTTCGTTCCATCAATAGTGATGCCAATACTCAAATGATCATGATTCTTCATAATAAATCGTTGCACTTTCTCCGATTGATAATTAATACCATTTGTAGAAAAAGAAAAACGAAACGATTTGAACCAATGATGATCTCTACGATACATTTCCACCTTTAGATAATCACATATTTTATCTATCAAGTCTATCTCCAAGAAAGGTTCGCCGCCTATAAAATCATAAATAACACTACTTTCTCTCATATCATTTTCATGTTCAAGAATATAGTCAATTGCGGCTTTAGCAACCTCCCAAGTCATACGTTCTTTCGAATTTTTGCCTATAAGATAACAATATTTACAAGCTAGTTGACAATCTTTGGTAACTATGAAAGTTATGTTCTTAGCAGTACCTTGTTGCCAAACTTTTCCTTTATCTTTAATCATGCCTATTATATTCTAGCTATAACTTTTACAATAATGGTCATATCCCCTTAGGTTGAAAAACAACAAAAAGGAAATCGTTATTAAAAAATTATTAGAGAACTCTTATCATTAAAAAGAGTTCTCCAACCTTAGATATTCTTACATAAAGTATTTACTACACATATGAAATTAACACATGATATACACGGCACTAATAACTAAGACCAGTACATCCTCCAGAACAAGAGCCTGTACACGTTCCTCTACAAGAACCCTCACAAGTCATCAAACAAGCACCTTTACAACCACCCTTACAATTATAATTGCAAGAATCAGCACATCCCATGGTACAAGTATGTGAGCAACCATAACAATTGTAATAGCAAGCACCCGCACATCCATACTTACATCCCATAGGTTCTTCCTCAGCCTTAACGAGAGTTGGTACACTTGCTAAAACTACAGCACCCAAAATCGGCAATACACTTTTTGCTGTCTTCTTGAAAAAATCTCTTCGAGACTGCAACTCTTCGTTTTTCTTCTTATTATCCATAAATAAAAAGTTTATGCTTTGCAGACATCCCTTGCTTCGGCGATAAATAATGTTCTTAGAAATAAGATACTAAAAAAGACGTGGGAGTCTCTACTTCTCGTCCATCCCAAGTCTCAGGCTCTCGCATTGCCTATGCTCAAAGGATAGACAACACAGATAGCCCACGTCATGACGCATTATAATATACCAACATACAGAACATACTATTGCCATCAAGCAACAATCTGCCCCTATACGTCAGGTTACAATACACCCTTCGTGGACGTTCCAGGTTGTCGTTCTCTTCTTGAGCATATTCAAATTTGCGAGATTTGAGACTCAAAGATAACGTTCCGTAACGTCCTTTACCAGTAAATAACCCACACGCCCATACAACGGGCTAACTGTGAATCGGTGACAAATTTAAGCATTTTTTGTGAAACCACCAAACTTTTATCGAAAAAAGTGATGGGAAAGATGGATTTTTAGAAAGAAAGTACTATCTTTGCAGCATATTTCATTAATAAAAGCATCATGAAACAACCCAGCAAGAAATATAACGATGAAGACAATATGCTCGTCAACGACTTGCGCTCCATCGTCAGTAAGGCTCGCAGCAAAGCATTTGCTGCCGTCAATTATTCTCTGGTGGAAAGAAACTGGAGAATAGGACAACGTATTGTAGAACAGGAACAGAACGGAGCATCACGTGCAGAATACGGAAAGCATGTGATAGAGATTGCTTCGGCTGCTCTTACAGAGGAATTCGGGAAGGGATTCTCATATACGAATATTGCCAATTACAAAAGGTTTTATCTGACATTCAACAACTTACAAATTCTTCAGACAGTGTCTGAAGAATTTAACAATCCAATTCAGCAGACACTGCCTGCTAAATCTTCAGCCCCGCACAAAGAAGACAAAGCAGCGTCTGCCCAATCCGGGTTACGCCTTCTTCCTTGGTCTCATTACGAGCGACTTATACGAGTAGAAGACAAAAAGGCTCGTGAATGGTATGCAAAGGAGGCATTCGAGCAAGGTTGGAGCTTCAGAACCTTGAACCGCAATATCAACACCTTATATTATGAACGTCTTCTTATGTCAAAGAAGAAGCAGCCAGTCGTTAACGAGATGCAAGACAAGACAAAGGCTTATCAACAAGACAAACTCGAATACATCAAATCACCAGTTGTCTTGGAATTCCTTGGATTACCGGAAGACACCTCCCTTGCAGAATCAAAACTGGAGACTGCCATCATCAACAACCTAGAGAAATTCTTGATGGAAATGGGAAAAGGGTATGCGCTTGTGGCTCGCCAGCAACATATCCGAACCGAGGAGAATGACTACTATATCGACTTGGTATTTTACAATTACCTCATCAAATCTTTTATCTTGGTCGACTTGAAGGTAAATCGCATCACCTATCAGGATGTCGGTCAAATGGACATGTACCTACAAATGTATGACAAGATGAAAAAAGGACCAGACGACAACCCTACCATCGGCATCATCCTTTGTACCGAAACAGATTCGGATGTGGCACGATACTCTACCCTCGCAAAAAACGACCAAATGTTTGCTGCCAAATACAAACTCTACCTGCCAAACAAGGAAGACTTGAGAAGAGAAATTGAACGCCAGAAGGAACTGTATCTAATGGCTCATCCTAAAGAAAACGATAAAGAGTAATTCTGCTGACAGAATCAGAAGAATAAAAAGACACCATTACAAAAAGGTCAGGCGCTGTCTGACCTTTTTAAATCTCATTTTCCGTATAACTATACATTTTTATGCAAAATCATCACTTTTTCTTGCATAAAGTTTGCGATTTTCAATAATTATACTTACCTTTGCAACGAAATAACATCTTATCATTAAATAAGAAAGGAAATTGTAAATGGAACTGAAAGAGACTTTCCAAAAAGTGAAGGCTGCCAGCAAGACCCTGGGCTTGCTCAGCGACGAACAACGTAATGAAATACTGCAGGCGGTGGCTGACGCTATCATCGCCGAGACTCCTGCGCTCCTCCAGGCAAATGCAGAAGACTTGGCGAAGATGGACAAGGCTAACCCGCTCTACGACCGATTGCAACTCACCGAGCAGCGACTCCAGGATATTGCTTCGGATATGAGACACGTAAGTACCCTGCCCTCACCACTCGGAAGAGTTCTCAAAGACAAGACACTCGATAACGGATTGCACCTGCAGCGAGTAGCCGTTCCATTCGGAGTCATCGGCATGATTTACGAGGCCCGTCCTAATGTTACCTACGATGTTTTTTCTCTCTGTTTCAAGAGTGGAAATGCTTGCGTACTGAAAGGTGGTAAGGATGCAAACTCCTCAAACTCAGCGGGTGTCGAACTTATCCACAAGGTGTTGATAACTTTTGGCATTAACCCAGATGTCGTTACGCTCTTACCTGCCACCCATGAGGCTACAGGCGAAATGCTGAATGCCGTGGGCTATATCGACCTCTGCATTCCTCGAGGTGGAAAGAAGCTTATCAACTTCGTTCGTGATACTGCCAAAGTGCCTGTTATCGAAACCGGAGCCGGCGTGGTTCACTGCTACTTCGATAAGGATGGCGACCTGGAGATGGGCAAGCGCATCATCACGAATGCCAAGTGCAGAAGAGTGAGCGTATGCAATGCACTCGACTGCCTGCTGATTCATGAAAGCAGATTAAACGACCTCCCTGCCCTCTGCGAGGGGCTCGCCGAGAAACAGACCAAGGTTCATACTGATGCCAAGGCTTACGAGGCTTTAAAGGGGCACTATCCAGAAACCTTATTATATAAGGCAGAAGAAAGCGAAGCGAAGATGAAGGAAACCGATGCTAACATGAAGAGCATCTGGAACACCGAATGGCTCAGCATGCAGATGGGCATCAAGACCGTGGCTTCGGAAGATGAGGCGCTCGACCATATCGCCACTTACGGAA
>OOCQ01000933.1_pt1 | contig 20888 bp, 20 predicted proteins | sample 1671121 | NCBI WGS metagenome assembly OOCQ01 (sample SAMN06348124, study PRJEB24527) | human gut metagenome | biome: human gut; feature: ankylosing spondylitis patient; material: feces | host: Homo sapiens | place: China | collected 2015-10 | reverse complement strand
CGAAGCTGCTGGAAACGGTGGATGTCATCATCAATGTAGGCGATGCCGACACCGCCCACACAGGCGGTATCTGGTGGGAAGACCCGGAAATCTCCTCCGCCATTCGCCGGTTCGTCTGGAACGGCGGCGGCTTCATCGGCGTTGGAGAACCGTCCGGTCATCCATATCAGGGTCATATCCTCCAGATGGCCAGTGTTCTGGGCGTGGAGGAAGAAAATGGCTTTACCCTGAACTACGACAAGTACAACTGGGAAGAGCATCCGAATCATTTCATCTTGCAGGATGCTGACCAGCCCATCGACTTCGGTGAGGGAAAGAAGAATATTTATGCCCTGGAAGGCACGGAAGTGCTGGTGCAGCGGAATAAGGAAGTGCAGATGGCGGCGCATGATTTCGGCAAGGGACGTGCCGTATACATCAGCGGTGTACCGTATAGTTTTGCCAACAGCCGCACCCTTTACCGAGCCATCTTGTGGAGTGCCCACAGCGAGGATGAACTGCACACTTGGTTCAGTTCCAACTACAATGTGGAAGTCCATGCTTATGTCAAAAATGGCAAGTATTGCGTTGTGAACAACACTTACGAGCCGCAGGATACCACAGTTTATACGACTGATGGCAACAGCTTTGACCTGCATCTGGATGCCAATGAAATCAGATGGTATGAAATTTAAGTTCTCCTTCTTGTCGATCCGTGCAGTGAACGACCACTGCACAGCATAAGAGAAAACGGTGGCTTTCCACAATGCGGAAAGTCACCGCTTTTTCGTTATACCCTTCTATGCTGAACCAGATAGGCTCGATAAAAAGTTGTTCTTACGACCAGTTCTTTTTGAAGAGTGTTAGAACGAAACCTTATAAGAGCAGTGAGATCGGGCATTTGGTTTTACATTAAAAACATAGAGGACGAGATTATGGGATTGGGCGGAATTATTGTATGGACGAGCATCTGTCCAAGCCGGTGGACATTGCGGTGCTGGAGTGTGCTGTCCGGAAGTACCTTGTTACCCCCCCGAAAATGAGAGACCGTCAACCGAGATTTACCCGTGAGCCCTTGAGCTGACACAAGAAAAAGGACAGAACTGCATGGCGGCAGTTCTGTCCTTTTTGCGTATTCCGGTCAAAAATAGGTCACCGCCAGCCCCGGGCCGCGGGGTCCAGCATTTCGGCGGCAGAGTAGAGCAGGGCATTGCAGATGGCGGCGGCCACGTTGCTGCCGCCCTTGCGGCCCATGGCCACGATGGAGGGTACGCCAAAGGCTTCGCAGGTGGCAAACAGCCGCTCCTTGCTCTCCACCACATTCACGAACCCCACCGGTACGCCAATGACCAGTGCAGGACGCAGCCCGGCTTCGATCTGGTCGGCGATGGTCAGCAGGGCGGTGGGGGCGTTGCCCACGGCCAGCACGGCACCGGGGTGCTCCTGCGCGGCCCGCTGCATGGAAGCCACCGCCCGGGTGGTGCCGCCTGCTTTGGCAAGGGCGGCCACCTCCGGGTCAGCCATGTAGCACAGGGCCGTGCCGCCCAGGCGGGCAAGGCCGGGCTTGGTGATGCCGGCCAGCGCCATGTTCGTGTCGGTGATGATGGGAGTGCCCGCCCGCAGGGCCTTCACCCCGGCCGCTACGGCACCGGGGGTGAAGTGCAGATTCCGGGCATAGTCAAAGTCGGCGGTGGTGTGAATCACCCGCTTGACCACGGCGGCGGTTTCCGACGGAGGCGTCAGGCCCAGTTCCGCCAGCTCGGCTGTGATGATGGAAAGGCTTGTCCGCTCGATGTCGGCGGGCAGATGATGCTGCGGGATCATACGCGGTTCCCTCCTTTGCGGTCCATGCCCATGGCGGCGTATACGGCATCCATGTCCAGCGCGGCCCGCACGCCGTCGGCCAGCAGGTCGAACTGCTGCTGCCGGTACTGCTCCATCGAGAGCAACGGTGCGTCGGCGGGGGAGATGCCCTTCTTTTTGCACAAAAATGCGGTGAGTTTTTCGGTCAGCTCGCCGGTGTCAAACAGCCCATGCAGGTAGGTGCCGAACACATTGGCCTGCACACACCCTTCCGGCGTGCCGTCGGCCAGAATGCAGAACGGGCGGCCCTGCACTGTCGTGCGCCCGGCGTGGATCTCGTAGCCGGTCAGCTTTGCCCCGGCAAAGGGGATGGCCTCGGCGGTGGCATGGGTCTGGCGCAGCTGCTTTTCGGCGTTGAACACGGTGTCCGTGGGCAGAAGCGCCAGCCCGCGCAGGGTGCAGGGGGTGCCGCTTTCTTCGCCGTCCGGATCGGCAAGAGTGTGCCCCAGCATCTGGTAGCCGCCGCACACGCCCAGCACAGGGGTGCCCTGCGCGGCCAGCTTGAGCACCGCCGCTTCCAGCCCGCACTGACGCAGCCACAGCAGGTCGTCTATGGTGTTTTTGGTGCCGGGCAGGATCACCACATCCGGCGTGCCCAGCTGGCGGGGACTCTGCACATAGCGCACCCCCAGCAGCGGGTGCTGTTCCAGCGGCATGAAGTCGGTGAAGTTGGAGATGTGCGGCAGGCGCAGAATGGCCGCATCCAGTGGTTTGACGGCCCGCCCTGCCTCCAGCCGGGTGGAAAGGGAATCCTCATCCTCAATGTCCACCTTCAGGTAGGGGATGACCCCCAGCACCGGCAGCTGCGTTTTTTCTTCCAGCATGGCAAGGCCGGGACGCAGGATCTCCACGTCGCCCCGGAACTTGTTGATGAGCAGCCCCTTGATGCGGGTCCGCTCGTCCGGCTCCAGCAGGGCCACCGTGCCGTACAGCTGTGCAAAGACGCCGCCCCGGTCGATGTCTCCGGCCAGCAGCACAGGGGCGTCCACCAGCTTGGCAAGGCCCATGTTCACAATGTCGTCGGCTTTCAGGTTGATCTCGGCCGGGCTGCCAGCTCCCTCAATGACGATGATGTCCACCTCTTCGGCCAGACTGTTGTAGGCGGCAAGGATGTCCGGGATCAGCGACCGCTTCATTTTAAAGTAGGCGGCGGCGGGCATCTGCCCCCGCACCTCGCCGTTCACGATCACTTGACTGCCGGTGTCGCTGCTGGGTTTGAGCAGGATGGGGTTCATGCGCACGTCCGGTTCCATCCCGGCGGCCTGCGCCTGCACCACCTGCGCCCGGCCCATTTCCAGCCCGTCCCGGGTCACAAAGCTGTTCAGGGCCATGTTCTGGCTCTTGAAAGGAGCCACCCGGTAGCCGTCCTGTGCAAAAATGCGGCACAGTGCGGCGCACAGCAGGCTTTTGCCTGCACCGCTCATGGTGCCCTGCACCATAATGCAGGTTGCTTTGTTCATGCCAGTACCTCCGCAAGGGTCTTTAACAGTTCATCGTTTTCCGGCCCGGTACGCACGGCGGTGCGGTACCAGCTGCCGTCCAGCCCGGGGTAGTTGCTGCAGCTGCGCAGCACCACGCCCCGCTGCCGCAGGGCATCGCCCAGCGTTTCCGGCCCCTGGAACAGTAGGTAGTTTGCTCGTCCGTCCAGTACCCGCAGGCCCAGTGCCCGCAGCCCGGCCGTGAGCCGGGGCCGCTGCTGCGCAATGAGTGCCCGCACCTGTGCCACATAGGCCGTTTCGTCCAGTGCGGCAAGCCCGGCGGCCTGCGCCAGACTGGACACCGCCCACGGCTGCCCGGCGGCCTGCATGACTTCCAGCAGGGCCGTGTTGGCACACAGGCAGTACCCCAGCCGTACCCCGGCCATGCCGTACAGCTTGGTAAAGGCCTTGAGGATCAGCAGATTTTTGCTGTCCAGCAGGGCTTTGGCGGTCAGGGCGTTGCAGTCGGGCAGAAAATCCAGAAAACATTCGTCCACCACCAGCAGTGCCCCGCAGGCTTCGCACCGGCGCAGGATGCGCTCCACAAGGGGCAGCGGCGTGAGCTGCCCGGTGGGGTTGTTGGGCTGGCAGAGAAATACCATGTCCACCTCCGGCGTGATGGAGGAGAGGATGGAATCCGTCACGGCAAAATCGACCTCTGCCTGCAGAAAATGTCGCCGCACCGCACAGCCCGCACTTTCCAGCGCGGCGGCGTACTCGGCAAAAGTGGGGGCGGTCACCAGCGCGGTGCGGGGCTTTGCCGCCCACGCCAGCCGGAAGATCAGGTCTGCCGCGCCGTTGCCGCAGAGGATAGATTCTGCCGGGATCCCCTCGTGCGGGGCCAGCTTTGCCCGCAGTGCCCGGCACAGGGGGTCGGGGTAGCGGTCGGCGTGAGGCAAGGCGGCAGCAATGGCGTTCGCCACGCCCTGCGGCAGGCCCAGCGGGCTCACGTTGGCCGAAAAATCCAGCGCGTCGTGCCCGTACTGTGCCCGATATCCGGCCCAGTCGCCGCCGTGTGTCAGCTGTGTCATAAGATCACCCCTCGGATCGCCAGCCCCAGCAGCAGGGCCAGCAGGCTTTCGGCATACATCATTTTATTGGCGCGGCGGATGTCCTCCGGCTCAATGGGACGCAGGGCGTCGCCAATGGTAGGCTTGGGGTAATATTCCCCAAAATAGTAGGCAGGCCCGGCCAGCTGCACGCCCAGTGCTCCGGCACACGCGCTCTCGGTCTGGGCACTGTTGGGGCTGGCATGGTTGCGCCGGTCCCGCCGCCAGATACGCCACGCCCCTTTGGCGCTGTTGCCGGTCAGGGCCGCCGCCGCGCACCACAGCAGACCCGCCAGACGGCTGGGCAGATAGTTTGCCGCGTCGTCCAGCTTGGCGGGGATGCGGCCGAAAGAAAGGTACTTTTCGTTTTTGTAGCCCAGCATGCTGTCCATGGTGTTGATGGCCTTGTAGGTCAGCGCCAGCGGTGCCCCGCCGATGAGCATATACAGCAGCGGCGCGATCACGCCGTCGCTGGCGTTTTCGGCCACGGTCTCCACGGCGGCTTTGGTCACACCCTCAGCGGTCAGATTCTGGGTGTCGCGGCCCACGATGCGGCTCACGGCCTTGCGGGCTGCAGGCAGGTCGCCTTTTACAAGCTCTTTGTGCACGTTCATGCTCTCCTGCGCAAGGCCCTTTGCGGCCAGTGCCTGCCCACACCAGAACATCTGTACGGCCAGCCCCAGCCACGGGCTGAGCTTTGCTGCGCCCAGGCAGACAAGGCCGGTGCACACAAAGGTGCCCACCGGCAGGCAAAAAGCCACGATGCCGCCGCCCAGCAGTTCGCCCGGGGGCGTTTTGGGCAGGCGGGTGCGCAGGCGCTTTTCCAGCGCGGAGATGGCCTTGCCCATGAGCACCACCGGGTGGGGCAGCCACGCGGGGTCGCCGAAGAGGGTGTCCAGCACAAAGCCGCCCAGAACGGCCAGCCCGGTCATACGTCGGCCTCCCTGGTGTACTGCACGGTCTTTACAAGGTGCAGCACCCGCTTGTCGGCCCAGTCGGCGGCGTCCAGCACAAAGCCGCCCGCGTTGGGGCCGCACCATTCGTAGTAGTCTTTATGGGGCAGGGCGTAGCGCTCCAACGCGGCCATCTGGGTGCCGCCGTGGGCCAGGATGACCAGCAATTCTTCGCCGTCGGCCAGTGCCTTGTCCACCAGTGCCGAAAAGGCGCGGCAGATGCGCTCAGAAAAAGCGGCCTTGGTCTCGCCGTCCGGGCAGGGGCTCTCACAGTTGGCGGCCACCCAGGCCAGATAGTCCGGGTCGTGCTCCATCTCGATGTAATTGCGGCCCTCAAAGCTGCCAAAGCACATCTCCTTCAGGCCGTCCACCACCACCAGCTTTGCAGTGGGGAACAGCACCTCAGCGGTCTGCCGGGTGCGGCACAGCGGGGTGATGTACACGGTTTTGGGCTCAATGTCTGCCTTGCGCAGCATCGCACGGCCAGCGGCAGAAAGCGGGATGTCCCGCTGGCCCTGATAGCGTTTCTCGGCATTGTATTCGGTCAGGCCGTGGCGCAGGAAATAGATCAGCATGTTGGCAGTTCTCCTTTCAGAACGGTGGGGATGCCGCAGAACATCTGCACAACGCAGTCTGCCCGTGCGGCCAGCAGACAGGCCAGCCGCCCGGCGGCTTCGCGTCCGGCACGTTCGGCGGGGTCCATGGGTACCACGCCGCCGCCCACCTCGGTGGCAAGCACGATATCGTAAGCGGACAGCTCGTCCGCGAGTTTTTCCAGATTTTCGGCCCCGGCGGCCAGCTCCTGTACATCGCAGATGCACCGTCCGGGCAGGGTCTTGGCAAAGGTGCGCTTGCCGCTGTAAAGCGGCCCGGTGATAAAGATCATAACAGCCCTCCCCACTGGCAGGCACACAGTGCCGCCAGCATCCAGATCTCGGTTTTCTGCAAAAACCACCCGGCCAGATCACCGGTGATGCCGCCGAACTGCTTGCAGGCAACGGCGTGGTACCGCCACAGCACAGCCAGTGCGGCCAGCACCAGCGCCCAACCACCCAGTGCCAGCATGGCGCAGCACAGTACAGCGGCCAGAAGGGCCAGCACCCGGCGTACAGTGGCTCTGTCGGCTGCCGAGGCAAAGGTGTGGGCAAGGCCGGTGTTCTTTGCCATGGGGAACGCCGCCACCGCATAGCCGGAGAGCGCCCGTTCCAGCACCAGTGCCATCATCCAAAGCAGCCCTGCCTGCGGGGTGAACTGTACACAGGCGCACAGGGCCAGATAGGCCGCAAAGTAGCTGCACAGACGGATCACGGCAAAGGCCCCGCAGTGAGGGTCCTTTAAGATCTCCAGCTTCTTTTCCCGGTCGCCGTAGCTCGAAAGTGCGTCGCAGGTGTCGGCGTAGCCGTCCAGATGGATGCCGCCGGTGACCCAGACCGGGATCAGGCAGAAGCCCGCCGCCCGCGCCGCACCCGGCAGGGGCAGCACGCCGCACAGGAACCACAGCAGCCCGATGACCACCCCGATAAGCGGGAAGGCACACATCGCATACCGCATGTTCTTTTCGGTCCAGTTGAACTGCGGCACCGGCACAGCCGAAAACATGGCGAACGCCACGGCAACGGTCTGCAAAACGATCATTTTTCCACTCCTTTATAATAAACAGGGATGCCGCACACCACCCGCACCACGGCGTCGGCCCGGGCGGCCAGTGCATTGTTTACCTGCGCCAGCGCCAGCAGATAGCGGTCGGTGTCGCCTGCGTAGTCGGCCCCGCCGCTGAACACCTCGTTGGAGACGACGATCAGGGTTTCACACTGGGCATACACGGCGTCCAGCCCGGAAAGAATGGCCTGCGCGGTCTGCGGCCCGGCCCCGGCGGGATCATAGAGCTCGTTGGCAGTCAGGTTGCCCAGATCTTCCAGCAACGCGGTACCACGGGCGGGCAGATGCACGGCGTCCAGATGCAGGGGGCACTCCACCGTTTCAAACTGTTTTGCCGCCCGCATTTTGCGGTGCTTTTCCACCCGGGCGGCACATTCGGCGTCCCACACCTGCATGGTGGCCAGATAATAGCGCGGCAGAGTGCTGCGCAGTACCAGACTCTCGGCGTATTCGCTTTTTCCGCTGGCCGCCCCGCCGATCACCAGCGTCAGCATTGCGGGGTGTACGGCGTGATGCCGCCCTCCGCAAAGGAATAACAGTGGTCGTACACCGCCAGTGCCATGTCCCACAGCGGGAGGCTGGCCACAGCGCCGGTGCCCTCGCCCAGATGCAGCCCGGCGGTGAGAAGCGGGGCCTTGCCCAGTGCATCCAGCACCAGACGGGCGGCAGGCTCCGAGGAACAGTGACTGGCAAACACCGCTTTGGCCGCGGCAGGGCACAGCCGCACGGCGCACAGGGCCGCCACGCCGCTGATGAAGCCGTCCATTACCACGGGCACGCCTTCCAGCGCACCGCCCAGAAAGACGCCGCACAGCCCGGCAAGATCAAAGCCGCCCAGCTTGGCCAGCACGTCCAGAGGGTCTGTGGGGTCCGGCTCGTTGCGCAGGATGCCCCGGCAGATGGCATCCACCTTGCGGGCCAGCCCTTCATCCGAAAGGCCGGCTCCCCGGCCGGTCATCCGTTCCACCGGCTGGCCCAGCAGCACCGCTGCCACCGCACTGGAAGTGGTGGTGTTGCCAATGCCCATTTCGCCGGTGGCCAGCAGCTGCACACCGGCAGCTTTCTGCTCCTGCACCAGCCGGATGCCCCGGCCGACGGCCTCCACAGCCTGGGCGCGGGTCATGGCGGGACCCTGCGTGAAATCGGCAGTACCGGCGGCAATGCGGCAGTCTGCCACCCCCGGCACCGGGTCTCCGGCCATGCCCATGTCCACGGGCACCACATCGCAGTGGGCAGTACGGGCCATCTGGCACACGCTGGTACGCCGGGCAGCCAGATTCTCCGCCACTGCGCGGGTCACGCTCTGGTCGGTCTGGCTCACGCCCTGGGCCACCACGCCGTTGTCGGAGCAGAGCACCAGCACAGCCCGGCGGGAAACATCCAGCGCCGCACTGCCGGTGAGGGCGGCGGCATCTTCCAGCAAAGTTTCCAGTGCGCCCAGCCCGCCCAGAGGTTTGGCCAACCCGGCCCAGTGGGCGTGGGCGGCGGCGCGGGCAGCTTCATCCGGCGGGGTGATGCTGGAAAGTAAAGTTTTCAGTTCCGTTTCAGTCATGTGTGTTTCTCTTTTGTCGTTGATAGAACTTTGCACCGCTCACAAAGCGGCGGGGCAGGGGAGTGCCTGCCCAGTAAAGATGCGGGAAACCGGCGTACAAACTCATGCTTGCAAATCCGCATTCCCACTGTGCTTTTTCGCTTTTCCAAACGGAAAAGCCCGAACCATTGTCGGTGGAATCCCAGTGGTGGAATTCGTGAATATACAAATGCTCTCCGGCATGGAACAGCAGGCTGTCGGCTTTGGCGGTCATGTCGGCATAGCCGAACCGCACCAGCCGCCCCACCTTGACGCCTTTGCCGGGCAGAACGCCTGCCATGGGCCAGGCGGTACCGCTGGCATCTTCCAGCGTCTGCCCCAGATACAGAAAGCCGCCGCACTCTGCCACCGTGGGCAGGCCGCCATTTACGGCATCCCGGATGGCATCGCGCATGGTTTTGTTTTCGCTCAGCGGCCGGGCATACAGTTCCGGGTAGCCGCCGGGCAGATACAGCCCGCAGATGTCCTCCGGCAGGGCGGTGTCGTGCACCGGACTGAAGAACACCAGCTCTGCCCCGGCAGTGCGCAGGCAGTCCAGCGTTTCGGCGTAGGCAAAGCAGAATGCCTTATCCTGTGCCACAGCAATGCGGACGCCCGCCGTTTGCAGAGCAGGCGGCGGCACCGGGGCAGGAGCCGGTCGTTCGGTCAGCGCTTCCAGCGTTGCCCAGTCCAGATTTGCTTCCAGCGCATCGGCCAGCAGGCCGATCTTCTGGGCAAGATCGGTAATCTCTCCGGCGGTTTTCAGGCCCAGATGGCGGCTCTCCACCACCGCCTGCGGCAGGCGGGGCAGATACCCCAGCACCGGCAGGCCGGTCTCGGTTTCCAGCAGGGGCTTGAGCATCCGGAAGAGCTTTTCGGAGCAGTCATTCAGCAGGATGCCTGCAATGTGGCTCTCCGGTTTGAAATGCACAAGGCCCTGGATCTCTGCTGCCAGCGTCACACTGGCCCCCTTGGGCTGTACCACCAACAGTACCGGCAGGTCCAGCGCATCGGCCAGCTCCCAGGCACTGGCGCGGGTGGTCAGGCCCTGCCCATCGTAAAAACCCATGGCCCCTTCGCACACCACAGCCCCGTGCCCGGCGGCATAATGGGCGTACAGTTCCCGTACCGTATTTTTGGCAGAAAGATAAAGATCCAGATTGTGGCTCTCCACCCCCAGCACCGACCGGTGGAACATGGGGTCGATGTAGTCCGGCCCGCTCTTGAAGGCGCAGGGGCCCATGCCCCGCTTTTTCAAAGCGGCCAGCATGGCGCAGGTGACGGTGGTCTTGCCGCTGCCGGAACGCGGTGCGGCGATGACGAACTGCATCATTTGCGTTCTCCCGTGATCAGAAAAATGGGGTTGTTGGCGGTCAGCAGGTGGAGCCTGCCTGCCGGTCTGGTACGGCTCACGGCAAGCTGGGTCACCTCAGCGGAAAGGCCATGAGCCGTAAGGGCTGCAATGGCGGCGCTCAGGGATTCCAGCGCAATGGCGGCAATGCAGATGCGCGCATTGGCGTTTTTGGCCAGAACCGTGTCCACCACCGCGGCCATGCTGCCCTTGGTGCCGCCAATGAACACGGCATCCGGGGCAGGCAGGGCTTCCAGTGCGGCAGGGGCACGGCCCTCAATGAGGGAGAGGTTCCACGCCGCAAATTTTTCGCGGTTCCGGCGGATGAGGGCGCAGGCGTCCGGTTCACACTCCACCGCATACACATGCCCCTGCGGGGCGGCCAGTGCCAGCTCCACGCTCACGCTGCCGGTACCGGCCCCCACGTCCCACAGGGTATCGGCGGGGCGCACGGCCAGTTTGGCCAGCGCGGCGGCCCGCACTTCCTGCTTGGTCATGGGCACCTCGCCCCGGATGAAGGCCTCATCCGGCAGGCCGGGGGTGCGGCGTTCCGGGTGCACGGCATGTTCCACCAGCAGGACGCTCAGGGAAGCAAAGGCCTGCCCGGCCAGTTCCTGCGCGGTGCCAAAGTGGATCTTTTCGTCGGGCGTGCCAAGGTTTTCGCCCACAAGGGCGTGGGCATCGCCCAGCCCGGCGGCGGTCAGCGCGGCACACAGGGTGGCCGGGGTCTCGGCCCCGCCGGTGAGAAAGAATACGGTTTTATGGTTCATGCAGGCGGACACCGGGTCGCAGGCACAGCCGTGGGCAGAAACAAGAGTCCAGTCCTGCCAGGGGCGGCCTACGGCGGCGGCCAGCAGCTGTACGCTGGAAAGGCCGGGCAGCACCCGGCAGGAGATGCCAAAGGCCCGCAGCATGGGCAGCAGCTGGGATGCGCCGGAGTAGAACCCGGTATCGCCGCTGTACACCAGCGCAATTTCCTCGTCCGGGTGCGCGGCCAGACAGGCCAGAATTTCGTCCGGTTTGTACAGGGCCTGCCGGTTTCCGGTGCAGCCCTCCGGCAGTGTGGCCAGCAGCCGCTTTGCGCCCAGGATGCGGTCGGCACCCTGCAGGGCGGCAAGACCCTGTGCGGTCAGGCTGCCGGGGGTGCCGGAGCCCATACCAATGAGTGTGATCATCCTTTCAGCACCTCCCTGCAGCGGGTCAGGATCTGGTCTGCCGTCTCACCAGTCTCGGCCGGGCGGCGGATCACGATGAGCTGGACGCCGGTGTCGGCGGCAGCCTGCGCTTTCTCGGCAAAGCCACCGGCGGCCCCGCCGTCCTTGGTCACGAGAAAGCGAATGGAGAATTGCTCCAGCAGGGCCCGGTTCAGCGCGTAGGAGAACGGCCCCTGTAAAGCAAGGATATTCTTGTGGGGGATGTGCGCGGCCTCGCAGGCGGCAATGCCGTCCAGCGTGGGCAGCACACGGGGGTACAGCCGTTCCGGGGTCAGCTGCGCAAAGGCAGGCAGCTCCTTGGCCCCGGTGGCCAGCAGGACATTGCCCTGCGTTTGGGCCAGAAAATCCGCCACATGTGCCGCCGACTGGAACACCATGCTCCCGGCAGGCAGGGCACTCGGTGCCCGCAGCAGCCGGTGATATTCCACCCCGGCGGTGCGGCAGGCCGTGCGGATGTTGCGGGTGGCGTCCACCGCATAGGGGTGGGTGGCGTCTACGCACAGGTCGGCTCCCTGCACAAGGGCGGCCATCTCGTCCGGGGTCAACCGGCCGCAGTGCACTGTGATGCCGGCAAAGCTGCCCTGTTCCTCGCTGCCCAGCGGGGTGGCCACGCTCACCAGAACGTCCGCCCCAAGCTGGGCCAGCTGTCGGGAAAAAATGCGGCCCTCGGTGGTGCCGCTGAACACCACTGCCCTCATACGCGGTACCCCCGCGGCGTGACCATGCGGCCCTGCAGCACCCGGGTGTTGCGGTTGCCGATGTACACGGTGGTGAACATATCCACGGGCGCTTGCTCCAGCTGGGCCAGCGTCAGCACCTGAGCGCTCTGGCCCTCCCGGCCGATGTTGCGCACCAGCCCACAGACGGTGTCCGGGGCCTTGCCGTTTTGCAGCAGGATGCGCACGGCCCGGGCCAGATAGTCCGGCCGCCCCTTGGAAGAAGGGTTGTACACCGCCATGCAGAAATCGCCCATGGCCGCTGCGGCCAGCCGCTTTTCGATGACCTCCCACGGGGTGAGCCGGTCGGAAAGAGAGAGCACACAGAAATCATGGGCCAGCGGGGCACCCAGCACCGCGCCGCCGCTCAGGGCGGCAGTCAGGCCGGGCACCACCTCCACGGTCACGTCCGGGTAGCCTTCGGCCAGCTCCAGCAGGGGGCTGGCCATGCCGTACACTCCGGCGTCACCGCTGCACACCAGAGCCACGGTCCGGCCGCTGTGGGCAGTTTCCAGTGCCCAGCGGCAGCGGTCCAGTTCTTTGGTCATACCGGTGGCATAATATTCTTTTTCCGGGTAATAGGGGCGTACCAGATCCAGATAGACCGGATAGCCGCACAGCACCTCGGCTTCTTCCAGGGCGCTCTGCGCCTGTGCGGTCAAAAACTGCGGGTCGCCGGGGCCAAGCCCGACCACATATACGATATCAGCCATTCTGCCACCTCCAGTCCGGGGCATAGGGGCACAGCGCCAGCGCAAAGGTCACACCGCCGCCCGCCTGCTTCGGGATGCGGATGCAGCCGCCGGACGCCAGCACAGCGGCCCGCTCACACACGTTGTCCACCCCGGTGACGCTTTGCACGAAGGGAGATGGTGTGAACGGCCCGGACAGTGCCCGCAGCTGCTCCGCAGAATAAAATGTGATGGGCCAGCCGTGGGCCCGGCAGAACGCCAGCAGCCCGGCCTCGTCGGCCTTCAGGTCGATGCTGGCCGCCGCCGTGATGCACGCCGGGGCAAGGCTGTGCCGGGCGCAGAAGTCAGCAAAGGCAGCTTCCAACTGCTCGGCACACGTCCCCCTGCGGCAGCCGATGCCCAGCGCCCCGATGCGGGGCACCAGATGCAAAGCGTCCCCGGCAGGGGAGAGGGTAAGGGCAAAATCGGCTTCGGCAGGGGTCCGTGCAGGATCCACCCCGGCGGGCGGGGTGCCCTGCACGGGAAACTCAGCGGCAAACCGCACCGACTGCCCGGCCAGCAGCTTGCTGCTGACATGCTTGATGCGCTCCGCTTCCAGCACCGTACAGTTCTGGTGCTTTGCCCACTCGTCCACCGCAAAAATGCCGTGGGCGTCGGTGGCCGTGGTGATCACCGGAACGGCTCCGCACACGGCGGCCAGTGCACGGGCCAGGTTATTGGCACCGCCCAGATGACCGGACAGCACCGGCACCGCAAAGCGGCCGCATTCGTCCAGTACCACCACCGCCGGGTCCGACGCCTTGCTGCGGCAGTGCGGCGCAATGGCCCGCACCGCAATGCCCACGGCTCCCACAAAAACAAGGGCGTCGCTCTGCGCAAACTGCAGGGCGGTCCACCCGGCAAGGGAGACGCCGCCGCTGCCGCAGCGGTCCACACTGCCGGGCAGGGCGTCTGCCAGCCGCCGGGCCAGTGCCAGACCGGTGTCGGTAAAGGCCAGATAGGCCCGGGTCATTGGTCGGACCCCTTGCGGAACTCGGTGGTAAAACCGGGGTCGTACAGCTTGCTGCGTTCGTACCGGGTGCCAAGGAAATCGCCTGCCACGATGAGCGCTGTTTTGGTGATGCCGGCGTCGTGCACGCTCTGCGCCAGAGAACCCACGGTACAGCGCACGGTTTTCTGCTCCGGCCAGGTGGCCTTGTATACCACGGCAGCGGGGGTGTCCGGCGTGTAGGCACCGCCCTGCAGCAGAGCATCCTGCACCTTGTCCACCAGACCGATGGACAGGAAAATCACCATAGTGGCCCCGTGGGCGGCAAGGCTGGCCAGCTTTTCCCGCTCGGGCACCGGGGTGCGGCCTTCCATGCGGGTGATGATCACGGTCTGGCTCACGGTGGGCAGGGTGTATTCGGCATTCAGTGCCGCCGCCGCGCCGCAGAAGCTGGAGACGCCGGGCGTGTCATCGTAGGCGATGCCGTCGGCGTCCAGTGCATCCATCTGCTCCCGGATGGCCCCGTACAGGCAGGGGTCGCCGGTGTGCAGGCGCACGGTGATTTTGCCGTCTGCCTCCATGGTGCGCATCACATCCAGCACCTGTTCCAACGTCATCTCGGCGCTGTTGTAAATGGCGCAGCCGGGTTTTGCCAGTCCCAGCAGGGCCGGGTTGACCAGACTGCCCGCATAAATGATGCAATCAGCCTCCTGCAGCAGAGCTGCGCCCCGCCGAGTGATCAGGTCCGGGGCACCGGGCCCCGCGCCTACAAAGTGTACCATAGCAGTTACTCCTTTACCAGTACCGTTGCAAAATATCCGGCCTTGCTGCCATCCTGCGGCGGGAGCGCAGTCGAAAGGTCGGGGAAGATCATTTCGTCCGGCAGGCCGCAGCTGCACACGAGGGCACTGCGGCTCAACGCACCGTGGGCGTCCAGGGTGTCCAGCAGGGCGGGCAGCTGACGCCCGGTTTTCATCAGGACTTTTGTACCGGGAGCGTCCAATATCTCGTCGGCCCGGCTGCCGGGGGCGATGGTCAGCGGAGCGTCCATGCCGCCGGTAAGGGGCTGATTCAGCCGGGCTGCAGCCGCGCAGAAGCTGGGCACACCCGCCGCCATCGCGGTGGCATAGCCCTGCACCTGCAGGATCTCCTGCAGATAGCCAAAGGTGGCATAAATGGACACGTCACCCAGGTTCAGCATGGCCACATCCTGCCCGGCATCCAGAAAGGGCCGCACTGCGCTGGCAGCGGTCTCGTGAGAGGCGCGCAGCACGGCGGCGTCCCGGCTCATGGCAAACTGCAGGGGCAGGATGGTCTTGCCGTCCAGCTCGCTGCCCAGCGCCCGGCGGACGATGTCCAGCGCCAGCATCTGCCCGGAAGCGGTCTGCGGCGCAGCCAGCACTGGGCACTGCCGCAGCAGACGCACGGCCTGCAAAGTCAGCAGCTCCGGATTGCCGGGGCCGACGCTGACCCCGTAAAAGGTGCCGGTCATGCGTTGTTCCATTGTTCAAGCAGCTCCTTTGCAGTTTGTGTTGCGCCAAGCGGCCCGTGCTGGTTGGAAAACAGCACCGCACCCACCCGGAAGGCTTCGCCCGCCCGGCGGTCGAGGTGCAGTTGGATGGCATCCAGCAGGCTTTCCAGCACCGGGGCGCGCAGTCCGGCGGCGTCCAGCAGCTCCAGACAGGCGTCGGTGGTGGCGGCGGCGTACAAAGCCGCGCACAGCTCCCGGCCTGCTCCACAGAGGGCGGCATGGGCACAGAACAGCTCGGTGCGGCAGTCGGCCGTGTGGGAGTGGGTGTTCATGATGCCGCCGGCCACCTTGACCAGCTTGCCCACATGGCCCACCAGCAGCACCTGTTCAAACCCGGCAGAAGCTGCCATATCCAGCGTATCTCCGATGAAGTTGGAGGTTTTGACCACCGGGATGGCCGCAAAGGCCGGGTAGGTGTCGTGCAGGTAGTCCAGCCCGTAGTTGCCCGGGGCAAGGATGAGCCGCTTTGGGGTACCGGCCCGCAAAACAGCCTGGTTCATTTCCAGCTGGATGGTGTCCAGGATGGCCTGCTGGCTCATGGGCTCCACGATGCCGCTGGTGCCCAGCACCGAAAGGCCGCCCTCCACCCCGATGTGCGGGTTGAAGGTGCGCCGGGCCACTTCCTCGCCGTTCTGGATGGAAATGGTCACCGCAAAGCCGCCGGTATAACAGGCGGCTTCAGCCTCCCGGCGCAGGGCCTCGGCGATCATCTGCCGGGGCACATGGTTGATGGCGGCAGCGCCAACGGGTTGGTCGAGGCCGGGTTTTGTCACCCGGCCCACACCTCTGCCGCCGTCGATGCGGATGTCCGTGCAACCCGGCAGCAGTTCCACTGTGGCAATCACCGGCAAGCCGGTGGTCACATCCACGTCGTCACCGCCGTCCTTTTCAATGGCGCATTCGGCCCCAGTGTCGGTGCGGCGGCAGAACAGGGGTGCTACCGCCACCACGATGCCCTTTGGGGTGCGCAGGGCCACCGTCTCCGGCGCATGGCCGGTGAGCAGCAGCCGGGCCGCGCCCGCTGCCCCCAGCGCCGCACAGGTGCCGGTGGTATAGCCGCAGCGCAGCAGCTTCTGCCCGTTGCGGACGTAGTGCTCGAACGTGGGCTTTTGAGGCTTTGCCTGCCCGAACAGGGCCGTGTACTGTTCTTCGCTCAGCGCATAAAGCGCGCGGATATTGTCCGGGGCAAAGGCGGCATCCGGGGGCAGCACGCCGGAAACATGGTCTGGGAACACGCACACCACGGCGTCCGCGATCTTCTGTGCCATGTCCAGCTCGTGCAGGCTCACGATGACCGCAAGGTCCTGTTCATGGGCCAGCTTCTGCAGGATGGTCAGCAGCTCGATCTTGCCTTTGATGTCCAGAAAGGAGGTGGGCTCGTCCAGCAGCAGCACTTTGGGCTGCTGGCAGATGGCGCGGGCCAGCAGGACGCGCTGACGCTGACCATCACTGATGCAGTTGAAGTCCCGGTCTGCGAGATGCGCAGCTCCGGCAATTTCCAGTGCATCCTGCACGGCCTGCCGGTCGGCGTCGGACAGAATGCCCAGCCGCCCGGTGTAAGGAATGCGCCCGGCGGCGGCAAACTCAAAGCAGGTGGTCAGCTCGGTGCGGCGGGTGTGGGGCAGCATCAGGGCCAGCTTCTGCGCCCGGGCCGTGCCGGTGTAGGCGGTCAGGTCCTGTCCGTCCAGCAATACAGCACCGCCCAGCGGGGCCAGCTGCCCGGCCAGTGTTTTGAGCAGGGTGGATTTGCCCGCACCGTTGGGGCCGACAAGGACAAGGATCTGCCCCGGCTTTGCCCTTAGTGCAATGCCGGAGGCCAGCGGCGTTTTGCCGTAACCGATGGCAAGATCCTGCGTTTCACAGAGAAATTCCTTCATTGTGCACCCTCCCGGTTCCGGCGGATGAGCAGCCCGATGACCACCGGCGCACCAAACACGGCGGTGACCGCGCTGATGGAAAGCTCCGTGGGAGCAAACAGGCTGCGGGCGATCAGATCGCACAGCAAACAGAAGGCGGCCCCGCCCAGGCAGCAGCCCGGCAGCACCATCAGCGGCTTTGCGCTGCCCAGCAGCTGCTTGACCAGATGCGGCACTGCGATGCCCACAAAGGAGATGGGCCCCGCAAAGGCCGTGACACAGGCCGCCAGCAGACTGGAAAGCAGTACCAGCAGCCGGGAAAAACGCTTCACGTTCACGCCCACGCTCTGGGCATAGGCTTCGCCCATCTGGTAGGCGCTCATGGGTTTGGCCAGGCAGAAGGCTGCTGCCAGCGCAGGCAGCACCACCAGTGCCGCCGCCTGTACATTGCCCCAGGTCATGCCGGAAAAGCTGCCCTGTGACCAGTTGTGCAGGTTGACGATGTTGGAGTCCTGCGCAAATGCCACCACGAACTCGGTGACAGCGGAACAGATGTAACCGATCATGACGCCGCAGATGACCAGAATGCTCATGCGTTGCACCCGACGGGCCACCGCCAGCACAAAGGCCATGGCGGCCATAGCCCCCGCAAATGCGGCCAGGATCAGGGTGAGGGAGCTGGTGAGCAGGCCGTGGTTCAGGAACACCACCATCACCAGTGCTACGGCCAGCTTGGCTCCGCTGGAAATGCCCATGACAAAAGGCCCGGCGATGGGGTTGGCAAAAAAGGTCTGCAGCAGATAGCCTGCCGCAGAGAGTGCCGCGCCCAGCAACACCACCATCACGGCCCGGGGCAGGCGCAGCTGGGTGATGATGCCCACCGACAGTGCGTCCTGCCCGCGGCCGGTCAGGGCCGCCAGCACGGCACCGGGGGTCAGGGCAACACTGCCCCAGAACAGGTTGGCGGCAAACAGAACCACCAGCGCCAGCGCCAGCAGGAGATAAGAAAACAGATAGCGTTTTTTGCGGGTCATAAGCGGTTCCTTACTCAACGTAAATGAAATACTGCAATCCGTCCGGCGCATCCTCGGTGAACAGACGGTGCAGCTCCAGGATAAAATCGGCCAATTCCATGCTCTGCTGGAAAAAGCTCTGGGCAACGCACCAGACATGCCCATTCTGCACAGCCTTGAAGTCCGCCAGCAGGGAGCACTTGGCCACCAGCTCGTCGGTGGTGGAGACAACGCCCTCAATGGTACTGTTGTAGATCAGGAAGTCGGCGTCCCGTGCACCGGCGTAGAAGTCTTCCAGCGGCAGGTTCATGGTGGAAAGGCTGTTGCCGCTGTCGGTCAGATCGGCAAACACATAGTCGGCCCCGGCCATCTCGATCATGCGGGCCACATAGTCGCCGCCCTTGCGCACGTTGGCCAGATTGTTGGCCGAGATAGAAAAGAACGCGCAGCTCTTGCCGGTGGACTGCTGGTCCAGCAGGGGAGCGATGCGCTCCGCCTGTCGGTCAAACACCTGCTGTGCCAGTTCCTCCTTGCCCAGCAGGATGCCGTAGAATTTGATCCACTCCATGCGGGCCAGCGGGCCGCTCTCGTAGCTGGAACGCTCCACCAGCACCGGGATGCCGAAGCGCTCCAGCTGCTCCTTGACCTCCGGGGTGTGGTAGATCATGGTGTTCTCGATGGCAAGGCCGCAATTCGCGGCAAGGATCTGCTCGTAGTCCGGGGCGCTGTATTTGCCCGCATAGGCAATGTGCCCGTCCAGCATGGCCTGCCGGGCCTCGTCCAGATACCAGCCCTCGGCGCGGGTGCCGCTCAGGGCGATGCAGTCCAGTGCGTCCAGTGCAAGGAACAGGTCCATCACCGAGGTGGACACCAGATAGAGGTTCTGCAGCGGCTGCTGCAAAACGGTCACGCCCTCGGGCACAGTGCGCAGGGTGGCAGCGCCTTCCGGCCGGACAAGGAACTTTGCCTGTGCGTCCGGGATGGTCAGCAGGGTAGAGCCGTCCGCATAGCAGTCGGCGGTAAACTGGGTGGCGTAGTCCAGCGGGTAGGCGTGGTCAAACACCAGCTCGTCCGTATCGGCCGGTGCAGTAGGCGCGGCAGTGCAGCCTGCAAGCGCCAGCACCGCGGCGGGCAGTGCCTTTAAAAATTGAGCGCGGGTCAGCTTCATGGAAGGTTACTCCAAAGTAAAGGTCAGGGTGTATTCGATCTCGTGCGGGGTGCTCATGGCCACCGTGTCGGCGGTCACGGCCAGCGGGGTGCCCAGGGCAGCGACCGGGATCTCAAATGTGGAGTTGCCCTCGGTGTTGGTGGGCAGGTACTTCTCGCCGTCCACGACCATATAGTCATAGTTGGGGCTGCTCCATGCGATGGTGGCGGTCATCTTGCCGTCGGCCACGGTCAAAGTGGCGGGGCTGTCCACGGTGGCACGGCCGGAGCCGCCCTCCAGTGCCACAGATACGGTGTATTCGCCGTCTGCGGGGGTCTCGGAGGTCTCCTCGGTCTTGGGCTGGGCATTGCGCACGCTCACGGTGTGGTCGTACCAGGTACCCTTGGAGCCCAGAATGGCCAGCGGGAAGTCCTCATCCAATGCGGTGACCGGGATGTCATAGCCGTACACCTCTTCGCTGGTGCCGTCGGAGTAGGTCACAGTGTCGGTGGTGGGCAGCAGCCAGTCCGTTTTGTGGGCCTCGGCATCAGCGGCCAGGCCGGGGTACAGGTTCACGATCTTTTTGGACACCAGGCTGACGTGGAAGGTCATCTTGCCGTCCTTGACGGTCAGGGTGCCTTTGCCGTCGCAGGCCTCGTTGGCATGGAACATGCCGCTGTCGGTATCAAACTCGGCAGTGTATACGCCGTCCGGCAGAGCGGCGGTCTCCGTGACTTCGGATGCGGCGGAACTTGCCGCGCTGGAAGGGGCCTCGGAAGAGACGGCCGACGGAGCGTTGGAAGAAGTGCCGCAGCCTGCCAGAGAAGCGGCCAGCAGCACGGTGACAACGGAAAGGGAAAGCATCTGTTTGCAGCGCATAGAAAAATACCTCAATGTTTCAGAATCAGAAAGGGAGAAACTCCCTGCAGGTCTCAGTATACCACAATCCTGTCAAAAAGAAAAATTGCCCGAAAAGATCACTCCCTTCGGGCAATTTGGCAGTTATCTTCAGCCGTTCAGAGAATCAATGGCAGCCTTGGTGTGGGCAACGTACAGCTCCTGAATGGAGGGCACTTCGCCCAGACCGGCGATCTGGCAGTCCACAGACTCAAATGCGCCGGAAGCGTTGAACTGGCTCAGCCAGGAATCCTCGTCGGAACCGGCCATGTCGTTGTTGGCGTGATCGCCTGCCACTACCATCAGGGGACGCAGGACGACCTTGGTGTAACCGGCGGCCTTCACAGCCTCGATCACGTTCTCGCAGGCGGTTTCCTCGGGCTCACCCTCCACGGTGCCGATGAACACATTGTCATAGCCCAGGGTCTGCATGGTGGTCTGCATCTGGCTGTAACTGATCTTGGCGGTGTGGGACGTGCCGTGGCCCATGAACACAAAGGCGGTGCCGTCAGCAGCGGCAGCAGCGGCATCGTCATACCCAGCGGTCTTGACGGCCTCGGCGGTGATGGCAGCGGCAACGGCCTCCTTGTCGGCGTTGATGACGGTGGCATCTTCGCCGACCTCGCCCAGCAGGGGTTCGGCAATGGCAACGCTGTCGAACTTGTCCCTGTACTGCTCAACCGCCTCGCACATCTCGTCGTACTCGGCGCCGTGCATCAGGTGCGTAGGCTGGACAACCAGATTCTTGACGCCGTTGGCAACGGCACGGTCAAGCGCCTGGTCCATGTTGTCGATCTTCTCGCCGTCGCGGGCCTGAACGTGGTTGATGATGATCTGCGCGGTGAAGGCGCGGCGGACGCTCCAATCCGGGTAGGCGGCCTGCAGGGCGTCCTCGATGCCCTTGATGTCAGCGGCGCGGCTGCCGTTGAAGG
>OOCQ01000932.1_pt1 | contig 20946 bp, 18 predicted proteins | sample 1671121 | NCBI WGS metagenome assembly OOCQ01 (sample SAMN06348124, study PRJEB24527) | human gut metagenome | biome: human gut; feature: ankylosing spondylitis patient; material: feces | host: Homo sapiens | place: China | collected 2015-10 | reverse complement strand
TTTATAAATATTGTAAATTTGTTAACCAAATAATTACAAATGAAATAAGTTGATACGGCTAATCCTAAATGAGTAGCGGAAACAATCAGTAAATAAAAATTATTAATAGAATTATCAAAACAATATTTGCCTACTAATCTGATGACAATAGAAGCTAAAAATAAAAACAAGCCATAAATAATGAATATCGGCAGTGTATTTTTTACTTTGAATTTAGAAATATAATATCCTAAAAAATATGTAACAAAATATTCAAGTGAAATATATGGTATGTTAAAACACATCATTATTTTTGGAATAAACCAAGCAGCAACAAGTATTAGAATTATTACAGCTATATTGAGTTTATGCTTTTTTTCAATTTTTTTAACTAATATTGTCAGTAAATAGCAAATAAGAATAATTGTAACAAACCACAAATTTCCTAAAGGTTTAATTTCAGAAAATGGTATGAAAGAAGTTATAAAATTAATGCCTTGCAAGCAAAATAAATATTTTATTGCTTCCAAGCCATCAAATCCATTTATTTTAAAATACACTATGGAAACAGGAATAACAAACAAATAAAATGGAATTAACAGTTTTTTTACTCTTGCCAAAAACCATTTAGAAGGGCTATTGATTTCTTTATTCGCATAAAGAAATCCAGAAATAAATAAAAAAATATATACGCCATAATTAAAAAATTGTTCTAAAGAAGCTATATCAAGCCAACTTGCAATATGACAAAGTATTATAAATAGCATACCTAATACCCTTAGTATGGAAATGCAATAGTTTCTTTCTGTATTTTGATTTATACTCAAATTTTAACTCCTTTACATTAAAATTTTCAAACGAAAGTTAATCAGGAAAAATAATCGGGAACAATAACATAAAGATTAAAAACATAAATCCGAGGCCGATTACTGCGAGCCCGATATATCGGGTGATTTTGGTTGCTTTTTTCAGCTTGTACTTTGAAATCATATTTTCGGTGGGAAACGGAAGTAAAATAAGCATTATGCCGAGAATATCGCAGCTTGCGACTGTAACTATCATTCCCGCAGTTCGCAAAAACGCAAAAAGAAAAATTCCGATAGTAATGCCAAAAAAGCAAATCATATTTATAATGCTGAACAATTTTCCGTACTTTTCGGTAGTTTCGTAATATTTATTTGCATTGCCGTGACATTCCTCACTGCAATATTGTTCAAAATAGGATATTTCCTTTGCGCAATAATCACATTTTTTCAAGTTTTCAGAACCTTTCACTTATATTATAAACTATTCTAACACATTACACCGCTTTTTTCAATGATATTTAAGTGAATGGAATGGGAAAGATGTTTATAACGCCTAACAAATTTGTAAAGGTAATTAACATTATATTGTATTTATAAAAAATATATGCTATGCTTTCTTTGAGGAGATGGTAGAATGCCTAATTTTTTTGTGGCTCTGTATGCGGTACTGCCTATGTTTATAATGCTTGCTATCGGTTTTACTGTGCGAAAAATGAAAGTGATTGAAGAGGCTCATCTGCCTGTGCTTAACAAAATCGTTTTTAATGTTTTCTTTCCGTTCTTGATGTTTAACAATATATATGCATTTGATTTGTCGGCAGATTTTAATGCATCACTTCTTTTGTATGCGGTTGTTGCCGTAGCGGTTATTTACGGTTTGTCGGTTGGATTTTCGCTTATATTTGAAAAATCAAACAAGAGCAGGGGAGCGCTGATACAGGCTATTTACAGAAGTAATTTTGTTCTTATGGGGTTGCCGATAGTCGGAAATATTTTTGGCAGCGGCAGACTTGGTATGACATCTATGCTCGTTACGGTAATTGTACCAATGTATAATATTCTTGCTGTAATTACGCTTGAGGTGTTTAGAGGAAAAACTATTAAGATTGCCAAAATATTAAAGGGAATTGCTACAAATCCGCTTATTATAGGCTCTTTGGCAGGTATTTTAGCCGCAGTGTTTGGTTTAAAATTGCCCGATATTGCCGAAAGTGTAATTTCGGATATGGCATCTGCCGCAACTCCGCTTGCCTTGATTGTGCTTGGTGCATCTTTCAGGTTTTCAAGTGTAAAGCAATACAGAAAAAATCTTATTGCGGTTATTATTGCCCGACTTATTATTGTGCCGTTGCTGAGCCTTTCGGGTGCTATTTTGCTTGGATTCGGAGGAATTGACCTTGTATCTCTCATCGGTATTTTTGCCTCTCCTTGTGCGGTATCTTCTTACACTATGGCAAGGCAAATGGACAGCGACTACGAGCTTTCGGCAGGTACGGTAGTCTTTACCACAATGCTATCGTGCTTTACACTGTTTTGCTGGATATACTTTTTAAAAGAATTAGGTTTCTTTTAATGTGCAAATTGTACAAAATATACATTGTACATTTATACAATATATCTAATCAACTGATTTTGACTGATTTAAAAAAATATGCTTGATTTTGACGAATTTTGTGCTATAATAAAGCCATAGAATAAATTATAACAAATTTTCGATTTATTGTATTGAAAAAAGTTTATAGTTATTTCCTTCTTTTATTTTTTGTGAGCATAGAAAAAAGCAAGACTTTGTCTTGCTTTTTTCTTTTTTTGTTTTATTTTGCGTTATGCTTGATATATGAAATTACAGGATAATAAAATATAAATCCAAGATAAAAATTGACAATTTAATAGTTTTTTGCAAATATATAAAAAGTATTGACAAAAAGAAAAATATAATTTATATTATTAGTGTACTAATTAGGTTAATACAATAAATTCAATTAATACAATTTACAGGAACGGAGGTATTAAAATGCTTCAGATAGATTTAACATCACGAGTACCGATTTATGAACAGATTTATACTAACATAATTCGTCTTGCATCAGCAGGTGTATTAAAGCCGGGCGATAAGATTTTACCTGTAAGAAGTCTTGCGGCACAGCTTGGTATAAATCCTAATACTGTTGCCAAAGCGTACAGGCAGCTTGAAAGCGAGGGATACATTATATCTAATGTCGGCAGAGGAAGTTATGTATCTGATAAGCTCACAAGGGATTGCGCAGACAAGGAAATTGCTCTTGATGATTTTCGGCAGAGCGTGAACAGAGCAAATTTACTTAGCATAAAAAAATCTGAGCTTATAGAAATTATTAATAATGTTTATGACGGAGGTGGCATTAATGATTGAAATATGCGGACTTACCAAGAGATTTGGTAAGATTAATGCTGTTGATAATATGACTGTAAATATACCCGACGGTGCGGTTCTCGGACTTGTGGGCAGTAACGGCAGCGGTAAATCAACACTTTTGCGTATGCTCGCAGGGGTATATGCACCTGACGGCGGTATGGTAAAAATAGATGGAATACAGCATTTTGATAATCCCGCAACAAAGGGACAGTGCTTTTTTATTCCTGATTTTCCGTATTTTTATAATTCAAGCACTGTTGAAAGTACGGCTTTCCTTTACAGAAGATTGTATCCCAACTGGAGCGAGGAGGAGTATCAAAAACTTTGCTCTGTATTTCCAATTAATATAAAAGCTCCTATTATTAATATGTCAAAGGGTATGCAAAGACAGGCGGCGCTTATTCTTGCACTTTCAACCTGCCCTAAGTATTTGTTCCTTGACGAGATTTTTGATGGTCTTGACCCTGTTGTAAGGCATATGCTCAAAGGTCTTATTGCAGAAAAGGTGTCTGACAACAACACTACCGTTGTAATTGCCTCTCACAACCTCAGAGAGCTTGAGGATTTGTGCGACAGACTTTGCCTTATGCATAGGGGACATATGCTGCTTGAGCGTGGCATTGACGATTTGCGTCATGGTTTGCGCAAGGTGCAGGTTGCCTTTTCGGAATTGCCGTATAAACCGAATATTTTTGAGGGTATTAATGCAATTAATATAACCCGTAACGGCAATATATTTAATCTTACAATAAAGGGAACAGAGGAGGAGTTTATGCCGAAATTAAAGGCACTCAATCCTGCGTTTGTTTCCGCAATACCTCTTACTTTGGAGGAAATATTTATTAGTGAAATGGGGGCGGCAGGATATGACATCCACAGTATCCTTTAAAGATAAACTCAAGCAGATCATTTCGGTTATATTATGGGATTTAAAAGGCTGTAAAGGCTCGTTGATGGTGTACGGAATACTTGCCTCGGTGGCAACTGTAATAATCTTTACGCTTGTGTTTGTACTTACGGCAGATCAAACAACATTTACAACGCTGTTTTCAACCGCAAGCTCCGAAAAAATACCTATAAGCACAAAAATCCAGGTTTTTCAGGCCATTACATCTGCGATAATCGGCTTGCTTACATTAATCTTTTCCATTATTTATACGGTGCAGATTTTTTCATATATGCACAACAAGCGCAAGGTGGATTTTTACGGTTCACTTCCAATCAGCAGAGCAAGACTTTTCCTTGCTAAATATTGTGCGGCTTATTTGTTCTCTATTGTGCCTATGCTCGTGTTTATGGGCATAATTGCTATTATTTCTATTTGTACGGGCACATTAATGAGGCCTGAGGTTACTCATATGTACCTGAACTTTGTAATCGGTACGCTTGCCTGCATTAGCGCTTACGGATTTCTTTCGGCTTGCTGCGGCACTACATTCAACACAATTATTATGTTTATTGCCGTTTGCATTTGCTATCCACTGTCTATGATATTTGTAAGAAGTTATATTGACGCTTTCTTTGCAGGCTCATATACAGGCAACTTCTCAGACAGCTTTATTACAAATGCACTCAATCCGATTTCTGCTTACTTTGGCAACAACTTAATTTATTGGATAATCTTCAGCATAGCTTGCGTTGCTTTTGGCACATTGCTTATTATGAAGAGAAGATCCGAAAGAGCGCAGACCTCATTCGCTTATTATATACCTTGCCATATTATCAAGGTAATAGTATCATTCCTTGCCGGTATGTTCCTCGGCACATTATTCGGCTCGCTCAATGTATTTGGCAACGGCCTGGCAGGCTTTGTATTCGGATTTATCCTTGCAAGTGCGCCTACATTCCTTATTGTTCATATGATTTTCTACAAGGGAGTAAAGCAGATTGTACGCACACTTCCCATTTACGGCGGTCTTACGGTTATTGTAATTGCAGGCGTGGCGCTCATTAACTTTGATATATTCGGCTACAACAGCTTTGTGCCAAAGGCAGACGATGTAAAGAGCGCAGGTATGCTTAGCTCAACATACGGCACTGTTGCCGATGATGTTGCACATTTAAGCAAGAAAAGCGCCGAGGACTTTACAGATAAAAAGGATATCGAAACCATTATAAATGCGCACAATTCTATTCTCAGTATCAGAAAGCCTGACCTTTCGGCAAAATCAAAGTTTTGCTGCGTATGGGGAAGTATGCTTTATAACGCAATCGGTGATTATAGCTATGATGAGGTAATTACTGTTGCATACAAGCTCAACAACGGAAGAACCGTAACAAGATATTATTCTCAGAGTTTACTTGCTTTGGCTAATGGCTTTGATTATGAGCCGTATGACTATACAGATGATATTTATGATGAAAGCTATGGTTACAGTTACAGCGAAACTGATTTTTCGGGAATTTACACTAAGGCAATGTCAATTTTCTCATCAAAGCAATATATAATGAAGTATTCGGGTGTGGCAAATGCAGACCTTAACGCTGATTATAATGTAAAAAGCGTTACTGTTCATGGAATGTTTAATTTCTCGGATGACAGCACAAATTCGGCAACTATTGATAATTACAGCGGTTATGAACTTGATGAAGAGAAAAAAGACCCCAAGGCTGATGCAGTAAGAAACAGTATGATGAATGAGATTAACGCAGCGTTCAAAAAAGACCTTAAGGCTGATGATAAGTATCTTAATGGTGTTTTGTATGACCCGTTTGCACTTCTTTACAATGATGATATTTATTATGATTCTTCTAATGACGAGGATTCGGTTTACAGCTTTGAGTCTTTAAAATATATCCGTCAAAAGTATTCTCAGGACTATGTTTGCAAGCTGGATTTATGCTATCGCAAATCTAATACAACGGGAGCAAATTACATTTTAAGCTCGTATGCAACAGATTCGGAGTACTACTATGTGCCGAAGTCATATACAAATACCATTGAAATTCTCAAAAAATACGGCATACTAAATTCTGACTGCACACTCAACAAAAACTCGGAGTTTTGCAGCGGCAATGACAGCGATGACGATTATTATTATGAGAGATAATTAAATTACAAGAGCGACTGCATTTTAGCAGTCGCTCTTTTCCTTTGACAAAGGCGCTGTAATCTATTATTATATTAGTAGTAAATTGATAGGAGATGACAGCGGTGGAATTATACAAAGGCAGACCGCAGAATATTGAGGGAAGACTTGACAGGGAAGTTAGAGTATATGATTTGCTCGACAGTTTGGGCATTGAGTATTTGCGAACAGATCACGCACACGCAGACACAATGGAGGCTTGCAATGAGATTGACAAGGTGCTTGATGTGCTTATTTGCAAAAACCTGTTTTTATGCAACAGACAGAAAACTAAATTTTATCTTTTAATGATGCCGGGGGACAAGCCTTTTAAGACAAAGGAGCTTTCAAGTCAAATTAATTCGGCAAGGCTTTCGTTTGCCTCAGCCGAGGCAATGGAGGAGTATCTTGATATACAGCCGGGTTCTGTAAGCGTTATGGGACTTATGAATGACAAAGAAAACGCAGTTACTTTGCTTGTAGACGAGGATGTTCTAAAAGGTGAATATGTAGGATGTCATCCCTGTGTGAATACCTCAAGCCTTAAAATAAAAACAACAGATATTTTTGATAAGTTTTTAAAAGCGGTAGGGCATACGGCAACAGTTGTACATTTGACAGGTGAATAAACACAAGTAAAAAAGACTTCTGCAAATGGAAGTCTTTTGATGTATATATGTAAAATTTTATTTACATTGCATTTGATATATGATATAATGCTGATAATAAACATTTATGGAGGTTTATCTATGCAATACAAAATTGAGGGAGGCTCACTTCCGATAGTGGAGGTATCTCTTGAAAACGGCGAAACTATTATTACACAGGGCGGCGGAATGGTATGGATGTCGCCAAACCTTAATATGGAAACTTCAGGCGGCGGAGTAGGCAAGATGTTCAGCAAAATGGTGTCGGGAGAGTCTATTATGCAGAACCGCTACACAGCTATGGGCGGTCCGGGCTTCATTACTCTTGCTTCATCTTTCCCGGGTTCAATCATTCCTTTTGAGATTCAGCCTAATATGCCTATAATCGTTCAGAAATCGGGTTTCCTTGCAAGTTCTGCAACTGTTGACCTCTCTGTACATTTTAATAAAAAAGCCGGTGCAGGCTTTTTTGGAGGCGAAGGCTTCATACTTCAAAAGTTATCGGGTTACGGAACTGCTTTTGTTGAGATTGACGGCTACTGCAAGCAGTATAACCTTGCACCCGGTCAGCAGATTGTTGTTGATACAGGCAACCTTGCTGCAATGGATGCATCTTGTCAAATGGACATCCAGCGTATTAAGGGTGTTAAGAATATGTTACTCGGAGGAGAGGGTTTGTTTAATACAGTTATTACAGGCCCGGGCAGAGTGTTCTTACAGTCACACCCAATTTCTACAGTAGCGGCAGCTATCCGTCCTTTTATTACAACAAACTAAGTTAATAAAGTAATTTTTGCCCTGCAACTTTGCAGGGCATTTGTTATAGGCAAGAAAAAAGCTGTACCGAGCAGGTACAGCTTTTTGTTTAAGGGTTTTAACTTTTAGTAAATATCAAGATTACTTCTGCTTGAGGTTTGTATTCTGATATAGGTTGAATTTGCTTCAGCTGAAGAAGTTTTTGTTGTTATGGTTGAATATTGCAGCGGAGGTATAGTAGCAGAATTATTTGTATTATTCAAAACTACTCCACTTGAAATAGTGTACTCAACTCGTTTATCAGTATCCTTATCCCATACATTGCTTCCTACTGTTGTTACTGTATATTGAAGAATATATTTTTTTTCATCAGTATTAAGTTGTTTAAGGTCGAATTTAATTGATTTTACATTGTCAATACTGACTATTGGTGTAAGCTTATGTCCTGTAGGATCACCCGATGAAGTATCAAACTTAGCAAGAATTAATCTGTATTTTGTATTTGGATCTGCATATAAAAAGTAATCACTTTTATTACCGATACCATTATCTACATCCATAAAACCACTTGGTGTTGCACTTTCGTCATATGCTTTGAGAGTAGGTTTTGAATCATATGATTGAACATAGTTTGAGGTATTACCGTAAATTGAAAGTTGTTTAGAAATCATATCGCTTGTGCGTTCGCAAAGGGAAAGATCCTGACCTCTTTTTGCAACATTGGCCATAGCAAATAATCCGCTTATGCTTACAGTAGAGGCAATAGAAAGAATGCATACAACAGCTATAAGTTCAATAAGCGTTGCACCGATTTTATTTTTTACGGAGCGCTTGGAGAGATGTTTTTTTAATTTATTTAATATTTTAATCATTTGCATCCTCCTTATTGAACATATTTGGATTTAGTGATAATACCGGTACATGAAGTTGTACCATTTGTACCGTAATCAATATAAACAGTGACTTTGTACGATACCATACTTATACCATCAGAATTAATGTAAGAACCTTCTTTTTGAATTGTATAAGCAACTTCATTTTTGTTAAAATCTCTGTTGTCAATATCTGCAGAAGCATATTGTTTTGCTGAAAAAGTATTGTCAAGAGCTTTTACATCTGTATCAATATTGCTTTGAATATCGCTTGTAAAAGTATATGTTTGATTAGGTGTATCTGCAAAAAGTTTATTAGCATTCTTTTGTGCTTCAGTCAATGAATCCCAACCGTCATATGGATCATTTGACGGTGTTTTTTCAACATATGTCATAATTACATCACAATACATTTGTGCTTTTGCAGAAGCTTTGTCCATAAGACTGTTTTTGGTAATGGACTGATTACTGATATTAAGACCGGTGGCAGTAGCCGAAACGGCTATTGCCATGATCATAATTGCACATACCAACTCAAGAAGAGAAAAGCCTTTTTTACTTTTTAAATATTTTTTAAATTTAAGGTTCTTCTTCTTCATTAGAAATACTTCCCTTCAAAGTCAACAGGATCAATTTTAGTTGTAACAGTTACCTTTTTATAAGCTTCAGTACCGTCGTTTAATTTTTCTGCTTTGTAATATGGTTTTGAAGAACTCCAATTTTCCCAAAAAGCTTTGCTTAAAATATCAAAATCACCTGTAATACCCGGGAAGAAATAGTAACCCGGACTTAAAGTTATAGAATTAGCATTATCATCATTAAATTTGAGAGTAGTTTTACGAGTAATCTGAAGCATGGAACCGTCAATAGGATTACCGTCTACAACACATGTCGATTCATTATGTGCACTATAAGTATTAATTTTAAGTCCTTTTCCGTCTTTTATTTCAAGTAAATCCGCTCCGATTGAAACAACATCTGCTTTTAAGGTTGCATTGTTTCCATATGTTACAATAGCATTTTCACCCGAAGAACCATTACCAAAATCACAGTAAATAGCTTTGCCCTTATATGTATCTCCTTTAAGTGTTCCGCCGTTTGTTGCTTTAAAATTTATAACTGAACTGCTTTGGTCGAGGTTACTGCTGTCTACTGAAGTATTAATAGTGTTATTTTTCACCCATTCAATACTTGATGAGTTAGAATCAACTCGTGAAGTAGAATGACTTTCAAAGTATTTTTTTGCTTCGTCTGTAAATAAGTTAAGTCCTGTCTCCGGAATATCTGTGTAATCATCGGCTTTTATGGTATATGTTGTACCATCTGACATTTCTACAATAAAATCATTTACTACTTTAAGAGTAAACGATTTTTCATTCCAATAAGGTTTTACACTAAATGATGCTGAACTGTTTTTTTGTGTGATTTTATTTGAACCTTCTGCTGTGAATTTTGTAGTATTACTGTCAGTAGCAAACTTGTCTGTAGGAAGAATAGTTTGATTGAAAGAATAAGGAAAGTATGGATTACCGTTGCTGTTCTTAATTTGATTGTTATAATAAACAGTTTCGTTTTCATCGGGACCAATTGATAATGTAATATTACTACTATGAATTGACATATCCACATTTCCATTAAATTCCATTGGGTTTATATTGTACCAAAGATAATTAAATTCTTTGCCTGAATACATATCATAATATCCACTAGCTGTTGGCATTTCGGATGGTGCACAATAAATGTAGTAGTCTTGCCATCCTTTAGTAAATGTTGTTCGAACTGTATTGGAGTAGCTGTTTGAATTTGGAACTGCAGTGAAAGTTCCAGATTCATTCAAAATATCAACTCTTTCCTTGCCCTTTTCATATTCACCTTCGTAAGCTGAATGTATGTCCTTTAGTTTGCCTTTTGTATCAACCATAGAACTATACATATCAATACTGTTAACTCTTTTGTATTCTTCACTGTTTGTAGTAATTTCTTTAGCACTCGCTTTGGTGCTTTCTGAAAATAAATCAACGGCTGTATTGTTGTCACCTAAGTTAATATAATAATATCCTTTTTTATACTCTACTGTTTTAGTTATTTGATTGCTATTATTATAAGTCATAAGCTTACAATCTTTAGTAAAGTATATTACAACACCTTTATCGGTATTATAAGAGCTGCCGGAGTATTTAAGTGTAATGCCGGATTCGCCAGTGGCCGGACGACATACCATATTTCCGCCAATTACAAGATATTTACATTCTAAGGCTACACCGTAAGCGTCTGACTCTGTGTAAAAACTTATATCAACCGCTTCGGAATTATAGTCACTTGTTACTTTTGGTCCGCTGTAATTGCCTAAAAAGTAAATGCCGTTATCATATGCTGTAAATTTAAGTCTCTTATTACTATTACTTGTACTTTTTACTGTTTTATCAAATACAAGAGGAAAGCAAGTTGTGAGTGGTGTATTGCCAGCTTCGTTTTTAGGAATATAAATTATTGATTTTTTGTCATTGTCAGTATCATAGCTCTGTAAGGTACGAAATGTGGTATCTCCTTCGTTTAAAGTTTTTCTTACAGAACGAAGAAGTGAAAATGAAGTTTGATCACCAAGCATTAAAAATTTATTGCCGGTCGGTGAAGTAATTGTTTTTTGCTTCATAGTGAGGTTAGCTGTTTCTTCTTTTTCAACTAAATTATATTTTACATCAAATTTGGTTGAAAGATCACCTGTATTTCCATCACCTGAATAGTCATATTTATTTTCTTTGCCAACGGCAGTCATAGTGTAACTACCGTCTGTATTTTTAGTAATTTTAATATAAGCATTACCTATTATAGTATAACTTGCATGAGCCGGATTGTTAATCCATTCTAATGCAAGTTCAGAGCTGTTGAATTTTTCTACATGAACCTTAGGATCTCCTTCAACATAGTAAAAAACATAGTAAAGTGATCCTGAATCAGGTAATTGAAGTTTACCGTCGTTTAACAGTTCTTCTGCCATATCAAGCGCACTTTTTGCTGATACATATGCCTGACGGGAGTTCATTGTAGTACCGGTTTCTTTTTGCTGGAGCATTGCAATAGATAAGAAAGTAGTTGTCGATAAAAACAAAACTGCAGCCAAAGCTATTGCAAGAACCATGGAAATACCTTTTTTGCTGTTTATCCTTCTTTTCTTTGTATGAAGTTTCTTCATAAAGATCTCCTTTCGTCTGCTATAAATTATCACTGTTAGGCTGTGATAACTGAATACATACCGAACATTGCCTGTACGATAGAAATTACAACGAAACCTACGATACCGGCGATAATGATTGTCATTGCAGGTGTCATTGCATCTGTCATACGCTGTGTAGCGTCGGTTGCCTGTTCGTCGTACATATCTGCCATTTTGTTAAGGGAATCACTGAGCATACCGCTTTCCTCACCGACTCTTATCATTGATACAAAGAGCGGATCGAAAGCTTTTGGATATCTTGAAAGAGAAATATTTATCGGTGTACCGATTCTTACATCTTCAATTACCTGGTTAAGACAGTCGGACATAAATTTGTTGCCTACTACATCTCTTGAAAGTTCAAGTGCATAAAGAATGTTTACACCGGAAGAAGTAAGTGTTGCCATCATATTTGCAAATCTTGTAAGCTGGTTAAGTCTTAAAACTTCGCCGATAATCGGGATTTTAAGCTGGAATGTTGACCACCACATACAGAATGTATAGTTCTTTTTGTAAAGAATTCTGAGTGTAACTACAATTGCAACGATAATAAGAACAACGAGCCAGCCGAAATGAAGAAGTACATCTGACATACCCATTGTAATCTGCGTCATTATCGGAAGTTCAGAGTCAAAACTTTCAAACAATCCTTTAAATGAAGGAAGTACAACTACACTCATTACAATAATAAGTGCAATTGTAAGAATAAGAAGGAAGATAGGGTAGATCATTGCACCCTTAATCTTGTTCTTAAGTGTGATTTCCTTTTTGAGAAGACTAACGCACTTATCAAATGCTTCATCAAGTCGACCGTTTGCCTCACCTGTTTGAATAATGTTTACATAAACAGACGGGAAAGTTTTAAATGAGCTTAGCGACTGAGAAAGTGTAATACCGTTGTAGAGGTTTGAGGTGATTTCCTGCAAAATTCTCAGCATATTTTTATCTTTTTCGGTATCGCACATTACAGCCATTGCAACAGAAAGCGAAATACCCGAACGAATCATAAGCGCCATCTGGTGCATAAATGTTAGAAGTCGCTTGTTGCTGATTTTTAATGTATGCACATCCTTTGTGCCGCCAAGGTCACGCTGCCAAATCGGAATATCGTCCTGCGAGCCTTTCTTTACTTCATCGATTGAAAGAGCAATAAGACCTCGCTGTTCGAGCTTTCTTTTAACCTCTTCTTTTGTGCCCGCTGTCATTCGGGAACGATATTTACGATTTTTTTCGTTTACCGCTACATAAGAAAATTCCATTATTTTTACCTCCTGTTAAGATAAGCGTTTGTGCTGTTTTGCGGGAGATTAGAATACTGTGGCATTGGAGCGGTCAACTGCTGCGGTGTTTGCTGTGGTATTCCCGGTGCACCCGGCTGCGGAGAATTGTTGCCGCCTGTAAGTATTGCGTTATCAGCCACATCGTAACTGTACTTGTCGGCAGTTTCTTTTGAAATAAGTCCTCTTTTGAGGAGGTTTTCGATACTCAACTTTCTTGTAATCATACCTGTCTGCTGGTTCAAAGAAATCATCTGTTCAATCTGCGGAATCTTATCTTCACGAATAAGGTTAGCGATAGCAGAATTAACAAACATAATTTCAAATGCACCGATACGGCCCGGACGGTCTGATCTTGGAAGCAAACGCTGTGAAATTACTGCCTTAAGTGTGGTTGAAAGCTGGCTGAGTGCCTGTTTTTGACGCTCAACAGGGTACATATCTATAAGACGGTCAATTGTTTTTGCGGCACTCTCTGTATGAAGTGTTGAAAAAACAAGGTGACCTGTTTCTGCTGCACGAAGAGCGATTGACATTGACTCAAGGTCACGAATCTCACCCATGAGGATAATATCAGGGTCTTCACGAAGTGCCGATTTAAGTGCTGTCGAGTAAGTTTCACTGTCCTGGCCGACTTCTCTCTGGTTAATAATACATTTTGCAGGGGAGTGCATATACTCAACAGGGTCTTCGATTGTGATAATGTGCAATTCTTCTCGATGGTTAATTTCATTGATAAGAGCTGCAAGTGTTGTTGACTTACCGCTACCGGTAGGACCTGTTACAAGTACAAGACCTTCCTGCAGGTTAAGAATTTTTGCAATAGACCGCGGTAAATTTAAATCGCCGAGTTTTGGAGGATTCATTTTGATTACACGCATTACAAGCGTCGCACCGTGGCGCTGCTTGAATGCATTAACTCTGAATCGTGCGAGGTCTTCAAACTGATAAGCCGAGTCGATATCGCCTGTGTTGCAGAACTTAAGGTAATCGGCAGGCTCAAGAACCTCGTCAATATACTGCATAACTGTGTCCTCGTCAAGAATCTCTGTGCCTTTGTAGTTCATAATTTTACCGTTTTTACGGTAAGAAGGCAAGTTATTGCTTGCAAGGTGAATATCAGACGCACCGTTTTCAACGGCAAATCTGACCATCTCTTCAAATTCCATAAAACTTACTCCTTAATCTTCCTGATAGATTTCTGATACAGTGTCAATGAATGTATCAAATGATATAATACCGTCATACAACAGCTTTTTAAGGTTATCACGAAGTGAAATCATACCCTCTTCTCTTGCTATTGTGTCAATTTCATCTGTGGTTTTTCCAAGATGAATGGCATTTTTAATTGCTCTTGAAACAGGCATAACCTCGTGTACCGCAATTCTTCCCTTATAACCTATGTTGTTACAAGCAGGGCACTGACCCGGTTTGTAAAGTGTGAGCTGTTTGGTGATAGGGAGTCCGAGAAGTCTAAGCTCGTCATCTGTTGCATCATATGCTTGCTTACACTCCGGGCAAAGTCTTCTTACAAGCTTTTGGGCAATAACGCCGAGCATAGAAGAAGATACCATATAAGGCTCAACACCCATATCAATAAGTCGGACAACCGAGCTGGCTGCGTTATATGTATGGATTGTTGAAAGTACAAGGTGACCTGTGATAGCGGCTCTTGCTGCGATATCTGCGGTTTCCTGGTCACGAATCTCACCGATCATAATAATATCAGGGTCCTGACGGAGGATAGAACGAAGAACGCTTGCAAATGTAAGTCCTGCTTTTTCATTGATATTAACCTGTGTAGCACCCGGCAAAACCATTTCGACAGGGTTTTCTACTGTTACAATGTTTTTGTCTTCGGTGTTAAGAGATGAAAGAGCAGCGTAAAGTGTGGTTGACTTACCTGAACCGGTTGCACCCGAAAGAAGAATGATACCACGGCTTGAGGTCAAAAGCTGGTCAAATCTCTCAAGGTTTTCGGGGAGAAAACCGATGTTCTTTTTATCAAGCTTCATACCGAGTGCGGTTGTAATTCTGATTACGATTTTTTCGCCATAAACACAAGGGAGGGAAGATACACGCATATCAATTTTTTGATTATTGATAGTATAGTGAATTCTACCGTCCTGCGGAATTCTTTTTTCCGCAATGTTCATACCGCTGATAAATTTAATACGGCTCGTAACCGAAGGAGCCAGCTCCTTGCTTGAGTCCATATATTTAATAAGTTTACCGTCAATACGGAAACGAATTACCAATTTTTTTTCCTGAGGCTCAAGGTGAATATCGGATACACGCTGTCTTACGGCCTCGGCTATCATATTGTTTACAAACTTAATGATAGGCTGATCTTCAATATCCTCTTGATCTTCGGTGGATAATGTGTCCTCAGTTTTTTTCATCTGGCTCTGTACAAATTCCTGAGCCTCGTCTATTACCGCTTCTTTGTCCGACACACTGAAAATTTCGTCATGTTTGATTTTAAGTTGTGTAGGAGTACATATAGCGGTTTTTATTTTTCTTTTTGTATAGTTGTTGAGAGTATAAATTGCTTTATAATCAAGCGGATTTGTCATGGCAATCAAGAGATAATTGCCTTCAATGGTAAGCGGCATAACGCCAAGGTCTTCCATCATCTGCTCCGGAATGAGCCGGGCTACATCGTCTGATACATAGTAGGAAGTAAGGTCAACAAGCGGCAAATGCATTTTCTTTGCCATAAGGTCATAAATCTGCTCCTCTGTGACAACGCCTTCTTTTATCAACGCACGTTCAAGAGTAAGAGTATTGTCTTCCGTATAAAGCATTTCAATACGCTTTAATGTTTTTAAACTTACTATACCGCTTTTAACGAGCTCGTCACTCAAGTTAAAAACAGAGTTTTTCATATATGATCATCCTTTCACGGGAATTGACAAGATTAATAGCTAAGGCTGAAAAGACCGAAGTAAAGGTCTAAACCGTAGTTAATTACATTGACTAAGAACAAACTGCAAAGTGAACCGATGCAGAGAAACGGACCAAAGGGGAAATAGCTTGAAACTTCGTTTTTTGAAAATATTTTTTTGAAAAGCAAAAATATTATATAAAGGAAAGCTATAAATACGGCGATTAAAAGTCCTGAAAATACCATAGGAAACCCAAGGCAAGCACCAAGTGCAAGCATAAGTTTTACATCGCCGAAGCCCATTCCGTTCTTTTTGAGAATTACAATAGAAAATAAATTTATAAGCATAAGCGAACCGCCGCCGCATACAGCACCAAGCGGAATACTCCACCATTCTTTAATAAAGATTTGCTGCGTGAAAAGGTCGGTTATTGCAAGAGCAACACAAAGCACTGCAAGTGCAATTGTGAATTGGTCGGGAATAATTGTATATTTAAAGTCACTCATAGCTATGAGGAGCATTGTAATCGAAATTAATAAAAAGAAAATCGTGTAATAAGAATAGCCGAAAAACGCGAAGATGCCTAAGTTAAATATAGCAAACAAAGCGGAAGTGTAAATTCCGCTTTGTTTGAAAATATACCTTGTGCCAAAAAGACTTTCGTCCGGCTCTTCATCATAGTCGCACAGCCATTTTGCAGGCACGACATTCATAAGCCTGTATGCGAGCATACAGAGTACAACTGACAGTATTAAAATTACTGCGAGAGTTATATAGGTTGAAATTTGTGAAAAGTCGATTGGAAGTAAATTAGCCATAGTAAAGTCCTTATAATTATGTAGTTGGTTCTGTCGAATCGGTAGAATCTGTATTACTTACAACTTGCTTTGTTGTATCAAAGTAGTAAAGTGTTACATTAAATGAAGTAGCGTATTCTTGGCTGCCTTCAATTTCTGACATTGAAAGCGAATCAATAAAGTAGCAGCCTTTTGATTCCTGCTCAAGATAATGGATAAGCTGTAAAGTTTTATCCTTTGCGCCGGTATAGCTGAATGTAAGGTTTGTGTAGTAAAGCGGAATGCCGCCCATAGATGTTCTGCCCTGTGCGTCCTGCACGCCTTCACCACGGGTAAGTGATGACATATCAATACCGAGGTCGGCAAAAATATCCTGCAAATCCTTAACGGATGACTTAGCGTCAATATAGAGGTTTTCCTGATTTTCATTATACTGCTTTGTCATTTCGTCAATTTTGGTTTCGACACTTGTCTGATTTGCAAGTACATCGTCGCAGTCGGCAATTTTTGCTGTGATAGCAGCATGGTTATCATTATACTTAGAAAGGTTAGTGATTGTCGGCATTACAAGTGCAAGCAAAATAATTACAAATACTATGAGAAGTGCAACAAACACAATAATCGGTACCGGTATTTTAGTCTTTTTCATTTTTGTTTCCTCCCTTAGTTTTCGCTGTTGTTTTCAGTATCACTTGCAGTTTTACTTGATTGTGACTGAGTTATGTCTGTTGTAAGCTGAGCTGTAAGATTGTACTGACCGGTTTCTGTATTTGTAGAAACCGAGAAGTTTTCGCTCATAGAGAAGAAACCGTTGTCTTTAATGTTGTTCTGTAAATCAATAAAGGTAGGGAAGTCTTTAATAAGTCCGTTTACCGGAATGCTGTAGGTTTCGTTGCCGTCGCTTGCGTGAGTTATATTGTAGTTTGTAAAAGTATCCATTTTATCTACAACCTGGTCATCAAGCTCATTAATTACATCTTCGCAATAAAGCTGTGTTCTCGGTAAAAGCTCGGCATCCTGTGACTGATTTGCCAAAGACTGGGTAATGTCATCTCTCTGTTGAATAAGAGTTTTTGCGTAATCGTACTTTGTATCGTTATAAACCATATCATCTACAACGCTTCTGCCAAAGTAGAAACCGAAGAAAGCAAGTCCTGCAACACAGAGTACACCAAGACCGATACAGCCGACCTTGGCGGCTTTGGCACTGTCGTCAAGTGTTTTTGCCTGCTGAGCCTTTAAGCCGTAAATAAGGTTGTTTTCAAAAACAGTACCGCAGTTCATAAGCTCATTCATAAGGAAGTATGAGCCTGATTTGTAGAAGTCATCCCTTGCCTTGAGTGACGGCTCAGGAATAATTGATCCTGTGTTGAATGTATCGGATACAAGCATTACCTCGCCTGCAAGACCAAAGCCTACAAAGTAGTTGCGAATATGCGGAATGTAAGCCAAGAAGTCACTGAGGAACATTTGGTCAATGCTGATGTTGAGCGACATTGTAACAAGACGAACATTTCTCACGATATCGTCAATAAGGTTTTCTGCAATGTCTTCAATTTTTCTCTGAGAAGATGCGCTGCGGCACTCTTCCTTAAAGCCATAGCCTGCGGTACGCAGGTAATCAATAGCGGCAGCCGTGCTTAAATCTCTGTCTTCTTCAATTACCTGTAAAATTTCATCTACAGGGGATGTAAATTCGTGACAGTAGAGAGGCACACCGTTTTTTGCGATAAAAACTCTGACTGCCGAATAGTCCATACTGATGAGAGCTACGGTTTTGTTAAAGCTGTAGATTGTTTTTTGAGCAGCATAAATCATTGCCGTCTCTGACGGGATAATCTTGATAAGATTAAGAGAGAAAGACTTAAATCCTGCAACAAGGTCATCCGCAAGTGCTTTCGGCATTGCAAAAGCCTTAGAGGTGATTTCTTCGCTGACTTCTTTTGTTTTGTATGCAGAGTAATCCTTGTAGATTACCGAGAAGTCGGAAACCGCCTCGCCGACAAAATCTCTGATTCTGTCAATTGCAAGTCCTTCAATGATTTTTTTTGCACCTCTGATATGCTGATACTCCTGACAGGTAAGGTCGTAGCTTTCTACCATAAGAATAACATCACGAACCTCACTGTGGTTCATTGTGCTTAGTCCGTCCTTTACAAGGCGGGCGAGTAAAGCAGGGTCTTCCCATACAGAGCTTTTGTCTTTTAATACAGCCTTGTCAACAGGAACAATAAGAGGGGAGGAGAAAGAGTAGGCTTTCTTTTCGTTAGGGTTAGCCTGTTTTTTACTGTTACCTTTATTTGCAGTGCCGTTAGCAGCTGCCTCGCCTACAGTTTCGCAGGCTGTTATGCAAAGGTATCTTTTGGCAATCTGCACCAGTACATAATTCATATTTAATACACCACCTGAAAATTTATGCTTGTTTAAGCTTATCAAAACCGTTAAAAATTTTAAACCGATTTGATTATAAAATTACTTTAAAGAATAAATTAAAATAATTTTATAATCAAACAGGGCATATCCCCTAAAAGTTATTAACAATACACAAAAATTGAGTTTAATACACCGAAAAACCTATATACATTTCAAAAGGCTCGCACTCGGCGAGCCTTTTGCTTGTATGTTGTCGGTCATCAGCAAAACCGAGATATTACAATTATGTATTTATTATGATTTACTGTTATTCTGTGACTACTTTACCTGTACCGTTGAATTTAACAGAGCCATCAACTACCTGTTTTTTGTCCTCAACTTTTGAAAGAGCAATTTTATTAGCATCAGTAATAGTATAATCTTTACCGTCAACATCTACAGTTTTGCTATCTTTACCTGTACCTAAGAAAACAACCTTCTGAGTGCCGTTATCATAGTAAGCTGCGTAATCTACACCGTCAATCTTATAAGTAGCTGTTATAGCAGAATCAATAGCCTTAGCATCTGAAATAGCAGATAATGTAAGTGAGCCATCGCTTGCCTTTTCATCATCAGTTTTGAATACTGAATCGTCTTTTGCTGAAATAGCAGCGTTAGCCTCTTTAATAGCAAGCTCAATTGTCTGAGCATTTGACTTAGCCGAGCTTCTCTGTGAAGATGCGATTGTTGATGATACAACAGGAATAGCGATAGCTGCGAGAATTGCAAGGATTGCAATTACTACTACGAGCTCTACGAGTGTAAAGCCTTTTTTGCTGTTCTTCTTAACTTCTTCGATTTTTGCAGTTTTTACTGCCTGAATTTCGTTCATTGTTTTTACCTCTCTTTTAATAATAATTTGTGAGCCGTTTTGTGGAAACCGCAACGACGGTTGCTGATAGGATTTTGCGTTACCGTTCCCTTTAAACAAGTTTATTATATAACATTTTTACAAGTCTTGCAATATATTTTTACCAAAAAAAGTTAAAAAACGCATTTTTATAACATTGCACAAACTTTACTGCGTTAAATTGTTAAATGTGCCGTTAATCTTTTCTGTTTGAAAGATTTAGCATTGTAATATTTCCGTCTATTATACACCCTCTTGCTTGGTCGTAAAGAGCAATAGCATCATCGGGTAATTTTGTACCGTCAATGGTTTTGTCGTTTGCATCAAATTTGCCGTCATTATTTGAATCAACTGCATAATACACCTTGCTTTTACAGATAACTGGATAATACAGTGTGCCAAAAAGATGTTCGGGCTGAATAATCTGCTCAAGGTTATTAGCGGCTATAACTTCAGGAATTTGTATAGTATTTGTGCTTGCATGGATATATCTTGTGTTATCTGCACTCGCAACAGCCGCATCGGCTTCTTTAAAGGCATATTCTATGGTGTTTGCGTTGGTTTTTGCCCTGCTTACTATAGATGACTTAATAGTAGATGCAACTATTGGTATAGCTATAGCTGCGAGAACAGCTATTATGGCAATTACCACTACTAACTCCACCATTGTAAAGCCTTTTTTGCTTTTGATTTTTTTTGCAGGAACTAACGATTTAAATCGCACGCTTATGCGTGAATTTGGTGTTCTTTTTTCTTTCATTTTTTCTCCCTCATTCAAAATATAATATTTTGCAAAATATTATTACAACAAATATTGTACACTGAAAGTAAAAATAATGCAAGTGCATTTTTATAGTTTTTATGCCGTTTTTTTTATTAATTTGTTGAAAATAATAATGCCCTTGATTTATAGAAAAACCGTACCGATTGTAAAACTTTTTTAATATTTTTGTTGATATATTGCTTAAAAGATAGTTTAATTTAA
>OOCQ01000929.1_pt1 | contig 20992 bp, 20 predicted proteins | sample 1671121 | NCBI WGS metagenome assembly OOCQ01 (sample SAMN06348124, study PRJEB24527) | human gut metagenome | biome: human gut; feature: ankylosing spondylitis patient; material: feces | host: Homo sapiens | place: China | collected 2015-10 | reverse complement strand
AATAATTAACGAGTGCCGTTGACTATCTTATGCTGTGGGGGTGCTGAGTAGTTACCTAGTTAGATTCATGTTTGATTTCAGTTGATGAGATAGCAAAAATGGATAGAAAAACAAAAAGATTGAAATTTATACTTAATGATTCTATCTAGAACATGAATTTAGTGATGTAGGGATGTCATGTGCCATAATGACAAAAAACAACACTACAACATCAATGTTTAAACATAACCTGCGAAACTCTTTTTGCTATTATAGTGGGAATATAGTGATTTTTTCAAATCTTATTACAGTACCGCTGCGCGCGCGAGTCGAGATGTGACCCCTTTGCTAATCTAAAAGTGACCCTCTTGCAGGTCACGTCTGCAAAGGTATAAAATTTATTCTACTTTCCCCTAAAATCCGCAACTAATTAAGTTGCATGGGCTCATTCGGGAAATTTTCTGGTTCATCAGGAATTTGGAGTGATGGGCTTATATGTGCAATCCCTATTTACGGTAAATGCCTTCTTTCCACCATTCCGATTAAGAGTATTTTTTAGCTCTTATAGCTTACAGATCTAAAAGAAAGTTTTCTGCCAATGTGCATTTATAGTTTGTAGCATAAACCATTATTGATTACCAATGCCTTAGCAAATAGCAAAACAGGTTATTATGTTGATTTACAAAGTGATATATTCATCACTCCAAATTTCGGAAGACCCTTTTTTGTTTTTGTCGTTTGAAGATTTAACTTGTTGAATGCGAGCCTCTTAGAGGGAAGAGAGTGCGTTCCCGTTCCAGTTGTTCCAGTTGTTCCAATTAATTTTTTGCGTTCTCATTTTCTTCCTATATATATATTATATATAACTGATTAATTATTAAGTAGTTATATAGTATATAAGAAGAGGAGTCGCATGTGAAATGGTATTTGGAATAATTGGAACAACTGGAACTGGAACGCTCTGAGGGTAGTTTCTCCCCCTTGTCCGCTTCTTCTCTCCAAGGCCGGTCTTGGGAAGTTGTTCACCAACTTCTTTTCATTTATGTACTTTGAGTTTCTTCTCGCAGCCCTTTATCATTTTCTGGATTTGAATAACGCGTGCCTGCTTGTTCTGCGGATAGCCGAATTGCTCATAATAGAGTAGGGCGGAGTTGAGATCCTCAAGTGCGCTCTCCCATTTCCTGTCTTCCATATTGCAGAAGGCTATACGGAAGAAGGCGTCGCCCTTCTCCTTGTTGTAGCATACCGTTAGCATCTTTTCATACAAGGGTACGGCTTTGTCGTATTCGCCGAGAAAGAAATGGCTCTCGGCTGCAGTAAAATAGTATATGCTCCTTTCGTGGGGAGCATATACTTCAAGGTCTTCTATATAGGGGTCGATGTATGTGCAGGCCATGCTGTAGTTCCACTCATAGTAGTAGCATAGTCCGATATATGCCTTGAACCGCGGGTTGAGCTTGTATTTCTTGTCGAGCCGCGACAGTATATTCAGAGCTTCTCTGTATTTCCCTCCGCTGAAATAGTCGAGGGCAATGGCAAGCTGCTCCTTGTCGGGCATGCCACTCTGCTGCGCAGACACAGGATGGGTTGCAGATACGATGAATATCAATACTGTAAGGAGATGCCTCATTGTGTTTATTCGGTGTAGAACTTGATGAGTTTCTCAAGTGCCCTCTGACATACTTTACAGAAGTCGGGGTTCGTGTTGGTACGCATTCTGCAGTCCTGCATGCCGCGGTAGACGGTCTTCGTATTGTAGCCTGCGCCGACAAAGAGTCCCACCTTGTTCTTTATGTCCTCCGGCTTCTTGCTCAGAGGAGTGGGCACTTTTGTCTTCGGAGCAATCATGTCCTCCCACTTGCCATGGAAGTTCACGAGTGTGGTGATGTTTGCCTCCCACGGTTCTATGTCGGCAGGATATAGCTCGAGCGGTTCGTTCTCGTAGGCATACTCGTCGGCAAGACCGGCAAAGCTATGTCCGAACTCATGCACGATGACTGGCTTGTAGGCCTTGTGGCCCGTGGAGCTGAGGTTGTAGAAGTTGAGTATTCCGCCGCCGCCATATACGTCGGTGTTCACGAGGATGATGATATGCTCGTATGGGGTGCCGGCAAGACAGTCATGCACTCTGTTCAGATTCAGCGTGGTGAGATACCTTTCGCTATAGAAGGTGTCGAAGTTTGAACCGAGAGCGGTCTTCTTCCATATTCCTTTCGACGGCACGCTTGTGCCGCTGTCTTCCGAAGCAGACTTCACGGCTATTACCTGAAACCTGTCCTGGTATTTCTTGAAGGGTTCATGGGCGAAGATGGCGTCTGTGGCGATGCGTGCATCGTTGATGAACTTATCCATCTCCTTGTCGGTATATCCTTCTGCGAGGAATGCGATATGTATGCACTTCTCCTGGTTGGCGGCTTTGTTGAGCACCTCATACGGGGCTGGTTCTTCTCCCGTCTTCCTTATCAGGATGTCTGTCGGACTTATTGTCTCCGTGATGCTTCCTGCAATCTGTCGTCTGTTGCTGATGAGCGAGATTGTCAGCGTGGCTGTATCTTTTGGCATAGGCATCAGAATGACATTCTCGAAAGAACGGTTTGATGTCTTTGCCTCCGGATAGGTCTGCCATTCCTGGAAGAGGGTAGACAGGGAATTCCTGTATATCACTTTACCCGTTTTCTTGTCTTTCAACTCAAACTGGGTGTTTCCTTCGACAGGGAACTCAGCGAGATGGTTCTTTCTGCCATACCAGCCGTCGATGGAGTTCATGTTGCTGATATAGATGTTCTGACTGTCGGAGTTTCCGCCGAGAATGAAGTTCACCCTCAGCGTCTTGTCTGTAAAGAAGTCGTTGAAGCTCTGTGCTTCCGCCGCTGCTGATATTAACGTCAGCACGGCAATGATAAGATTCTTGATTTTCATGCTCTTTTATGTGTTTTATAGTATTGTAGGGTCAATCACGAAGTTTCCCTTCTTGTCGAAGAAGTCGTTGAGCAGTTCTTGTATATACTGTCTTTCCCAATCCTTCTCGTGGTATCTCTGATTTCCGTATAGCAGGATGTCGATGTCGAGGGGAATCTTACTTATCAGGTCATTCTTCTTGCTTCTTTCGCATTTCTTTTCTAATTGTTTGAAAGCCTTGGTAAGTTGCAGCAACGTGTGTCTTGTGGTAGAAATACAGATGCAGTTGATGAACTTTTCTGATTGTATGCCAACAGGTTCTGTCCACATATCACGGGTGAAGCTGGTCTGCTCTCCCAACATACCGGCAAGCTTTTTCTTGGCAAAGGAGATGTTCTCCTTCTGGTTGTAGTTGCTTCCGATAGAAATGATAATATAGTTTTCCTTTGTCATATTTATTTGAGTGACGTGTTTACAAGTTTTGTTTCATGTCGGCAGGTGGAGGAAACGGAGAGTGCTGTCGTCTTGTTTCCCGTCCATCCTGTCTTCTGTTTTCTTGTTTCTTTTGTCAGTTGTATTTTTCTATAAGTGGCTGTGCCTGCAGATTTCCCATTTCTTTCGCCTTGTTGAGGTTTGCCATTCCTTCGCTCTTGTTTCCGGTCTTGATCTGTGCAAGTCCGAGCACGAGGTATGCGTCAGAGAAGTCGGGAGCCGTCTCTATACACATTTTCGCCGATTCCATCGCTTCCTTCAGCATGTTCAGGCGTAGCTGCAAGGATGCTTTCTCTGCCTGGAAAGTAGGCTCCTTTGGTGCGAGATATATGGCATTGTCTATATCTATTAGTGCCTGCTTGAAGAGCTTTGCCTTTACTTCAGCCTGTTCGCGGATGTAATAGAAGTTGGCATTTACGTTTCTTCCGCTTATCACTTCATATCTTGTATAGTCGAAGACCGCCTGTCGGTAGTTCTCCATCTTGTTGTATATGTCGCCCCTCAGGAGGAAATATTTCGCTGCATCGCGTATATTGAGGGAGTCAACATTGTTTACGGCGCTGTCGAGCAACGCAACGACCTCGCTGTCTGGTGCATTAAGCTGCTGCTTGCAGAGAGCGGCGTTATAGTATAGCTCCGAGTTCTTCAGCTTGCTGTCGGTGAGAGCCATGAAGGTGTCGTAGGCATTCTGGTAGTCGCCCTTAGCAAATCTGATCTGTCCTTCAAGATCCTTGTAGAGAGGGAGTGGATTGATGCCGTAGGCAGTCTGTACCTCCTGCAGAGCTTTGCCGAAGCTCCATGCCGGATAGTCGGCGGTCTTATACAGCAGCTTGCCGTAGATTATCTTGGCATAGTTGTAATGGGCGTCATCCTTTGCGGAAACAGAGGCTATTGCCTTTTCCATACATTTTCTTGCCTCGTCGAAAGAGTTGTTGTCTACATACTGCTGTGCCTGTGCCGTATAACCGTCGATGAGGGTAGGGAACGCATTCAGGAAGTCTGCCGTCGCGGCAGCATATTTCACAGAGTCGTTTGACTGTCCTGCAAGCATAAGGGCAAGCATGGCCTGGTCCTTATCGGCAGGCAGGGCACCAGGAATGCCTATCTTTACAAACGCACCGTTAAAGAGGGAGAATCCGCTTGCTGAAAGCGAATTGATGTAGCGTGCATCCGTGGCATAGATGTCGCTGGATGTAGAGGAGTGCTGCATCAGTCCTACAATCTGTCCGGCTTCGTTTACAAACGGACACGACTCCATATTGGACGGTGCATCGGAAGAGAAGATGTAATAGTCGTATTTATCCATAAATTTCTCTACGCTTTTCACAGTCAGCTGCAGTGGCTTGTCCGACTTGTTGGAGTAGGGCACGAGCCACAATGATGTGCCTGCCGCTACGGAAGAAGCTGTGGCAGGCAACGCTTTTGTGGAGGCGTTGATTCTGAATTTCACAACGTCATAGATGTCGTTGAGTCCTATAATCCTCGTCACGTCATGTTTCTTGCCCTTGCTGTCGATGACTACCGCACTTTTAGCACCGAGGAAAGGCGATAGATTGCTTATACATTCCCCGTTGTTTCCGATGAATACTCCATGGCTTGAGGCACGCAGAGTGCCGTCGGCATTGAAGGTTGTAAGTGTGAACACGCTTTCTGTTGCTTTCTTTACTGATGCCGGCTGGGCGAAAGCCATTGCCGCTGCAACTGCAAGCATCAATGTTGAAATGAATTTCTTATATGTCATAATTGTTATTATTTTGATCTATTGACGTAGTGGCTATGTTCGGAATTCCATGCCATCTACAGTTTCTTGCACATCTTGAGGAGTTCGATGGCATTATGTCTTGCCGCTTCCGTCACGTCGGCACCACTAAGCATCTGGGCTATCTCGTCAACTCTCTCATCCTGCGACAGCTGCTTCATGCGGCTTGTCGTGCCTGTGGATGTCTCCTCTTTATACACCTTATAGTGGTTTGTTCCTCTTGCTGCAATCTGCGGCAGATGGGTAATGCTGATGACCTGTCGGTCGCTCTGTGCCATCTCCTGCATGATGACCGCCATTTTTTCGGCTATCTTGCCACTCACACCGGTGTCTATCTCGTCGAAGATGATAGTGGGCAGCTTCACCGCACTACTTATCATAGCCTTTAGCGAAAGCATCACTCTGGCAATCTCTCCGCCGGATGCCACCTGCGAAACGGGCTGCAGTTCGCTGTTTGTGTTTGCGCTGAACATGAACGATACCCTGTCGCAACCGTCATGCATATATTCTTTCTCTTCGATACGGATAAGGAACTTCACGTTCGGGATGCCGAGAGGAACAAGGCGCTTCTTCATGCCTTCTTCCACAATCTTTGCCGCTTTCTTTCGTGTGGCGGTAAGCTGAGAAGCCTTCTTCTTGCATACCTCCAAGGCTTCCTTCTCTTTCTGCTCAAGCTCCTTTAGCAGTTCGTCGCTGTTGTCGATATTGCTCAGCTGTTCTCCCAGCGAGTCCTGTATTTCCAACAGAGCGTCTACAGAGTCGGTATGATGCTTCTGCTGAAGAGAATATATCTGGTCGAGCTTCTCTGTCACCTGCTGTAGTCTGCCAGGTTCGAAGTCGATACTCTCGGCATGTGAGTTTATCTCCTGCGCCATGTCTTTCAGTTCTATGTAGCAGTTGTCGAGTCGTTCGGCAACATCTCCAATCTCTGAATATATTTCCTTGATGTTCTCTATAGCCCTTGAAGCCTCCTTCAGACTTGCCACGACGCCGTTGTCGTCACTTCCGCTAAGAATCTGGTCGGCTTGAAAGAGCGCACCTTTGATGTCCTCTATGTGGTTTAGCTTGTCAGCTTCTTCTTCGAGCGTCTCCTGCATGCCTGACTCAAGTCGTGCATCTTCGAGCTCGCGATACTGGAAGCGCAGGAATTCTTCGTTTTCCACATTCTTTTCTATTTCCCTCTTCTTGGCTGTTACCGCCTTGCGTGCCGAAACAAGCTTGTCGTATGCCTCGTTGTAGTCGGTGACGATATTGGAATCCTGCGCTATGATGTCAAGCACTCTGAGCTGGAAGTCCTCACTGCCAAGCAGCAGATTCTGGTGCTGGCTGTGGATATCGACAAGTTGTTCTCCAAGCTGCTTTATTATGGATAGAGGCACCGGCGTGTCGTTTATGAACGCACGGCTCTTTCCTGCTGCCGTCAGTTCACGGCGCAGTATACAGTCGTTGGCATCATATTCGATGTCGTTATCTGTGAAGAAAGGCTGCATGTTGTATTTCGTCAAATCGAAATGGGCTTCGATGACGCATTTGTCAGAGCCCTTCTTGATGTATTTTGATTCCGCTCTCTGTCCGAGCAAAAGGTTTATTGCACCTAATATGATACTCTTTCCGGCACCCGTCTCACCAGTCATTACGGAGAAGCCGGGGTAAAAGTCCATGTCAAGACTGTCTATTAGTGCAAAGTTTTTTATATATAATTGCTTAAGCATGTTATTTTTCAGATATTAAGCATGTTGTTTATAGATGATGTGTATTGTAGTTCCTGCGAACAGGAAAATACTATTCCTTTATTTTCTCCCATGACGAATTCTGAGAGGCGTTGATGGAGAAGAGCACTTCGTATACGTTCTCCTTCTCCTTCTGTGTGCCCTTACCTTTATATATATTTGCCAACTCGTCTTTCTTATAGTCGGTCCATATTGCCGGCAGACTGCTAAGCGGTTTGTCGTCGTGGGCTTTCTTGAGGTTCGTCTCTATTGCGGTAGAGATATTTGTCCTGCCTCGGTCTGCATTATTAGCCATTTCATCGAGCCCCGTGCGGTAATAGTCATACTGCAACTGGCGGAAAGGTTTCATGGCGTTGTCGAGATAGTCGTTGATGATGGCAAAGCGGTTACGGGTGGTCTCAAAGGATTTCCATCCCGGGAAGTTAAGGCTCTGCGCATTATTGGTTAGATTCATGCATCGCTGCAAAACCTCTTCGCCTCCCATTGGAGAGAAACTGTCAAGGTCGAGACCGATTATCAGATAGGCATAATAGGCAATAAGAGCCGTCAGCTGGTTGTCTATCTGGTCTTCATTGAAGTTGAGCTGGTCAAACTGAGCAAACTCAAAGCTGAAGTCGTTGTCTTTATTGTTGTACAATGTCGTCGTGTAAGAGGCATTATATACAGGGCGGTTTGCCTGTATCAGCGCATTGCACGTGAATAGATTTGACGACTGGTCGTATTTTGTCACAGTAATGTTGAAGTTACATACAATCTTCTCGTTTTTCTGAAACTGATAATTCGTCCACTGTCTGTCATTGATAAACTGTTCGAGAGTCTGCTGGAGATTCTCAAACACGCTGGCATCCGTACCCTGAATCTGGTTATGGTTTATGGTTACCTTTGCCTGTAGTTCCTGACACACAGCATTTACAGATACTGCGATGATAAATAAGATTATGCTTACCAGTCGTTTCATATTAAGCTATATTGTTTTTATTATATTGAGAGCAAACACTTTATACCAGAATGGTTAAAGTGATTGCTCTGCAATGTTATAAGATGTTCTCAAGTTCATTTATAATATCTGCAGCAACCTCGCTTTTAGGTTTCTTGTCAAAATGTTTTGTTTCATTTTCAGACATTATAGCCACCTGATTGTAATCGCTCTGGAAAGTAGTACCTTCGTTCTTTGTAGAGTTGAGAACGATGAAATCGAAGTTTTTCTTCTTCAGCTTCTTCTTCGCATTCAGCTCTTCATCGTTTGTCTCAAGGGCAAAGCCGATGAGCTTCTGACTGTTGCTTTTCAGTTTTCCAAGAGAAGCAGCGATGTCTCTTGTAGGGCTGAGTCTGATTACGAGGTCGTCTTTCTCTCTCTTTATCTTCTTGTCGGCAGCATGTTCCGGACGGAAGTCAGCTACTGCAGCACAAAGGATAGCCGCATCCTGCCCAGGGAAAACATCCGTGGCTGCATTATACATCTCTTCGCAACATTCAACGTCGATTCTCTTTATAGAGTCAGAGCATGTCATGGATACCGGTCCTGATATGAGAGTCACTTCTGCTCCTCTTCTTGCACACTCTTCAGCAAGGGCATAGCCCATCTTGCCGCTTGAATAGTTGCCGATAAATCTCACAGGGTCAATCTTTTCGTAGGTTGGTCCTGCTGTGATCATTATCTTCTTGCCTCGAAGAGAGGAATCGGCATACAGTCCTTTCTCCTGTTTGTCGAAAAAGTCTGACAGGCATTCGGCAATCACCTTAGGCTCCTCCATGCGTCCTTTGCCTTCCAGTCCGCTTGCCAGGAATCCGCTCTGCGGCTCAATAATAATGTTGCCGTAGCTTTTCAGCGTCTGAAGGTTCTTCTGCGTTGACGGATGTGCATACATGTCGAGGTCCATTGCCGGAGCAACAAAAACGGGTGCTTTCATCGACAGATATGTAGTTATGAGCATATTGTCAGCAATGCCGTTCGCCATCTTTCCTATTGTGGCGGCTGTGCATGGAGCAATGAGCATACAGTCTGCCCACAGTCCGAGATCTACATGTGAGTTCCATGTACCGTCGCGCTGTGAGAAGAATTCGCTGATAACAGGTTTGTGGGTGAGTGCAGATAGCGTAATGGGAGTGATGAACTCCTTGCCGCTCGGCGTTATCACGACCTGTACTTCAGCCCCGCCTTTTATAAGTTCGCGGATGATGTAGCAAGCTTTGTAGGCAGCGATGCTTCCAGTTATACCAAGAACTATTTTCTTTCCTTTCAGCATATCATTTATCTCCCCATGTCACGAAGTCTGATTCGTGTCAGTACTTGTTTGGTGTCACTTGTAAAGTCGCTGCTGCATATCCAGTTATAGTAACCCGGATCGCGGCGCAAAGCATCAACAACCGGCCATCCTTTGTATTTTCCGAAGTTGAAGACCTCCTGCTTGCGAGGTTTCCCGTCAGCATCAAGCATGACTTTTCCGTTGGCATCCTTCATTTCCTTCCATACTATTCTGCCTGAGAAGTCAACATTATCGTTGGTCTTTGAGAACTCTGCCAACGCATCCATATTGTTTTCCAGTTGTCTTTCCTTTTCTTCCTGTCGCTCGGCAGAATACATGTCGAGCTCTCCCTGCAGCACTCTGTATGTAGCCTCGGTGTCCTGGTCGGCACGATGGGCGGCAAAGTCTTCCTCCATCTTGCGTCCGCAATAGAACTTATATGCCGCAGCAAGGTTTCTTCTCTCCATCTTGTGGAAGATAGCCTGCGCATCAATAAGTCTGCACTTGCTGAAATCGAAGTTTATACCTGCACGATAGAATTCCTCCGAGAGCATAGGCACATCAAAGTGGTTGGAATTATATCCGGCAAAGTCGCAACCGGAGAATTTCTCTTCCAGCTCTTTTGAAAGGGCTTTGAAGGTAGGCTTGTCGGCAACGTCCTCGTTGGTTGTTCCTGTCAGTTCGATAACCTCCTGTGGAATCGGTTTCTGAGGATTGAAATAGATGTTTTCTCTTTCCTCTTTTCCATCAGGATAAACCTTGATATATGACAGCTGGAAGATTCTGTCGTTAACTATGTCAAGTCCCGTTGTCTCCAGGTCGAAGACAACGAGAGGTTTGGTGAGATTCAGTTTCATATCTAATATATTCTATATATACCTCTTTGATAAAATTAGTCGTTGAGGAGCATTGGCATTATGAGCATCAGGATATCCTGTCCTTCTGGTTGCTCAACGGGGGTAATGATACAAGGGCGGCTTGGGTCGGCAAGTTCCAATATCACTTCGTCGCTTGTCAGGTTGTTAAGTATGTCAAGTAGTGATGTTCCCTTGAAGCCTATGCTCATGGCATTACTTGCATAATCGCATACTATGCTTTCCTTTGCGCTTGTGTAGAAGTCGATATCCTCTGAAGAAACCTCAAGCTGTCCCATTGACAGACGCAGACGGACGAGCTGGCTGCTTTCACTTGCAAACGGAAGTACACGACGTAGGGTGCCAAGCAATGTACGACGGTCTATTGTCAGCTGGCAAGGGTTGTTTGTCGGGATGACAGATGAGTAGTTCGGATAGCGTCCTTCAATCAGACGGCAGGTTAGAGTGCCGAAATCAGCCTTTATCTTCGCGTTCTTGTTATCAAAGACAATTTCCACCTCGCTATCATCCTTTGCCAAAACGTTCTTGAGAATTGTTGCCGGCTTCTTTGGCAGGATAAAAGATTTTGCATTCTCGTCCTTGATGGAGAATACCTTGTTTCTCACGAGCTTATGACCATCACTTGCCACGATGGCAAGAGCCTCGGGTGTGAGGTCAAAGTATATACCGTTCATCACCGGACGGATTTCCTCATTTGCCGTAGCAAAAAGTGTTCGGGTGATATTGTCTGTCAGCACGGCAGAACCTATCTTTATTGTTGCTGCATTCTCTTCTATTGCCTGTACTTGTGGAAATTCGTCTGCATTCTGAGCTGTGAAATTATAGTCGCCATTCTGGTAGATTACCTTCACGTTGTATGTTGCCATATCTATTTCAAGAGTAATCGGCTGCTCTGGCAGTTCTTTCACCGCATCAATTATCGTACGGCTGCTGATAGCAAACTTTCCGTCAGCATCAGATTCATCAAGCTGAATCTGTGTCTTCATCTCATTCTCCTTATCAGAAGCGGTAAGAGTGAGGACGCCATTGTTTACTTCAAAAAGGATGCATTCAAGGATCTGTAAAGAGTTCTTGCTGTTGAGTACTTTTGACAATGTAAGAAGGCGGTTACTCAATACCGCACTGGACAACGTTAATCTCATTGTGGTGTATTTTATAGTTGTTTATATTAAACTTGTTAATTTATTATGTGTGTAAGTCACTTTTACGAGTACAAAACTACAAAAAAACATTGTTGTGAGCAAAAAATAAAGGAAATGTTTTCGTTTTTAAAACTATTTTGGTAATTTCGCAAATCAGAAAAAAACATAAAAGAGATAAAGAATGGAATTAGAAGGAAAAGTTATTGCCGTGCTTGCTCCGAGAGAAGGCACATCAAAGGCTGGAAATCCATGGAAAGCCCAGGAGTGTGTAATTGAAACAATGGAGCAGTATCCGAAGAAGATGTGTTTCGAGATTTTCGGTACAGACCGTATTGCACAGTTCGAGAGTTTACTCCAGATTGGAAACAATATAAAAGTATCATTTGATATTGATGCACGCGAGTGGAACGGACGTTGGTTCAACTCCATCCGTGCATGGAAGGTGGAAGCTGTTGATAGTGCCGTTGCTGCCGCAGCAGCTCCTGGTGTACAGCCGATGCCTGCAGCTGATGCTTTCCCTCCAGCACCTGAGGCTGGTGTTGCTCCTGCTGCTGGTAGTAGTGAGTCTGTTGACGACCTGCCGTTCTAAACGATCGGAGTTTTGCATACAGAAAAAGCGCAAGGATATATAATGTATCTTGCGCTTTTTATTTTCTGTACAATAAGGATGAAATATGTTTGTTTTTTAACGAAACATCTTTAACCCTCCATATAAAAATTGTTTATCTGTTCTGCTGAAGGAATTTCTCCGCTTGCAGAAGGTCGGCAGGTGTGTCGATGCCCACTGTTTCAACGGTGGTGAGACCTACCTTTATCTTATATCCGTTCTGCAACCAACGGAGTTGCTCAAGACTTTCCGCTATCTCAAGACTTGACTGAGGCAGCTTTGTTACTTCAGCCAACACTTCACGGCGGTAGGCATACAGACCGATGTGCTTGAGATACTGATGGGCTGTAAGCCAGTTCTCGCGTGGCACATTGCGGAGATACGGTATCACGCTACGACTGAAATACATGGCGTAGTTGTTGTTGTCTACTACAATCTTCGGTGAGTTCGGATTCTCAAGAGCCGCAAGACCTTGTTGCTCTGTGAAAGGCATGCCGAGAGTGGCAATCTGGGTGTTCTCGTCGTCAAAACATCTGCAGAGCTCTTCAATCTGTGACTTCTGTATAAACGGTTCGTCACCCTGTATGTTGATGACCACATCGAAGTCGCCACCTATTTTCTCAATGGCTTCCTCTATACGGTCGGTGCCGCTCTTGTGGTTGGGTGAAGTCATCACAGCCTTGCCGCCAAAACTCTCAACTGTCTTGAAAATCCTGTCGTCGTCAGTTGCAACGTATACATCGTCCAATACGGTCTTTACCTGTTCGTAAACTCTCTGTATAACCGGTTTTCCGCCGAGTATAGCAAGTGGTTTCCCCGGAAAACGCTGTGATGCGTAGCGGGCTGGTATTATTCCTACAAACTTCATATCAAATGCTTTTTAGCTGGTTAGACGTATATATGATCGGTCGTCAAATGATTTCTGACCGACTTTTAATCCTTTGGTGGCAATGTTATCGCCAATGCATAGCGGATCTTCTGCCAAAAGGCCCTCCAGTTCCTTTTCGCTCTCTCTGAGTGTGGGCATCAATCGGGGATATCCGTCACTTGCAAGAACGATTTCCGTCTCCGGAGCCTTAACTTTAATTACCCTTACATGCTGGAGAGGTATTGGAAAACCGTCGATTACGGAATAAGCCTTGTTCTGTTCCTTACATGCTTCCTTGAGTATTGGCAGTACGGATTCTCTGCCGATATCATTTCTGCGCAGTTCCTCAACGGTAGCGCCATTGGCAAGTGCATCCTTCAGTATTTCCGCTCTTTTCTTTGCTATCGGAATCTCATAGGGTTTTGGATTGTCATAGTATTTGCCATCCACTATACAATGGCAGTCGCCAATCATCCACACCTCCTGAAGGGAACGGCTGAAGACCACGGCGCTTGCCGTCATCCTCTGTATCGGATCAGCCTTTAGTAGACTGATATCCAACCCCTTATCCATATATATACGGAAAATCATATCTGTAGACATAGCACAGAATTCTTCCATCGTTGTTTCGCAGGGGATGTCATTCAGCAACGAGCAAACTTTCTCCATGCAGAATCTGCCATTCGTCATGCCATCGTTTATTCTTAATGGCGTCTTGCTCGTGCTTCCGTCTATGACAGCCACGAAGTCGTCATTTACGACTATTCCGTCTTCGCATTTCTCTTGGCTCTTCTTTCCGGTAATCTTTTCCTCTATAACTCTCATTCCTACGATTGTTTGAGTCCGTTTGCTTAGGTCTTCTCTCCGTCTTCCTCTGATAATCCGGACGGTAGGCGTCAGCATACAGCTGCGTGATGAGGTCTGCCCGTCCGATGCGTTTCAGCTCACGCTCTATATTGCGGCGCTCCTCAGGTTTATACCAGAAGAAGAACTGTCGCTGTGCAAGTTTCTCCTTAGGTGTCTTTGCCGAGAATACCTTCTCCAAAGTATATGGATGATAGCCGGTATACCAGGTTTCAGTACTGATAGTCATCGGAGTGGGGGTGAAGTCCTGAACCTGCTCAAGATGGAAGTCAAGTCTCTTGGTCTTCACGGCAAGCTCTGCCATATCCTCCTCAAGGCATCCCGGATGGCTGCTTATGAAATAAGGTATTATCTGCTGGTTCAGATTCTTCTCCTTGTTGATACGGTCGAAGATGCGCTTGAATTCCTCAAACTGTGAGAACGAGGGCTTGCGCATCAGTCTCAGCACGTTGTCGGAAGTATGTTCCGGAGCCACCTTCAGTCTGCCACTCACATGGCGGCAGATTAGTTCCTCCGTATATTCTCTTGCCGCGGCATTGGTCTTCTCGTCCTTGCTCCTGTGCAGAAGCAGGTCGTAGCGTACGCCGCTGCCGATGAAGCTTTTCTTGATGCCCGGCAGCTTGTCCACGCTGCGATATATGTCGAGCAGGGAAGTATGGTCGGTGTTCAGATTCGGACATACCTGTGGATTGATGCACGACGGACGTTTACACTTGCCACACAGCTCCTTGTTTTTGCCACTCATGCCATACATGTTGGCAGACGGACCGCCGAGGTCGCTTAGATAACCCTTGAAACCGTCCATCTGGGAAATCAGTCTTACTTCCTTGAGTATGCTCTCCTTGCTGCGGCAGACGATAAATTTTCCTTGATGCGCACTTATGGTACAGAAGGAGCATCCGCCAAAACAGCCACGATGGATGTTGCACGAGAACTTTATCATCTCGTATGCCGGTATGCGCTTGTTCTTGTATTTAGGGTGCGGCAGCCTTGTATACGGCAAGTCGTATATGGCATCAATCTCATTGGTTGTCATCGGGGCATAGGGTGGGTTAACCACCACATATTTCCCGTCGAGCTGCTGGAGAATCCTCTGTGCATGAATCATGTTCGACTGCTCTTCTATCGTACGGTAGTTTTCAGCTTCCGCCTTCTTGTTCTGCAGGCACTCTTCATGCGAATGTATGATGATGTCCTTGTCTGTTATGCCGCCTGATATTCCTTCTTCCGATGCGATATATACCGTTTGTGGAATATCCTTGATTTCAGAAATCCTCCTGCCTTCAGACAGTTCCCGTGCCAACTGCAAGATAGGCTTTTCGCCCATGCCGTAGATAATCATGTCGGCACCCGAATCCTTGAGTATGCAAGGCTTCAGACGGTCCTGCCAGTAGTCGTAGTGCGTCACACGGCGCAACGAAGCCTCTATGCCTCCCAGAATGACAGGCACGTCGGGGAACAGCTCGCGCAGAATCTTGCTGTATACTATGGTTGGATATTCGGGCCGGCAGTCGTGTCTTCCGTCCGGACTGTATGCATCTTCAGAACGCAGACGCTTGTTGGCGGTGTATTTGTTCACCATAGAGTCCATACAGCCGGGAGATATTCCGAAGAAGAGCCTTGGCTTTCCGAGCTTCTTGAAATCTCTGTAGTCGCCATGCCAGTCCGGTTGCGGCACGATGGCAACCTTCAGTCCTTCTGCCTCAAGCACACGACCTATGACGGCGGCGCCGAATGACGGATGGTCAACATAGGCGTCGCCTGAGAAAAGTATTACGTCAAGCTGGTCCCAACCGCGAAGTTCAATCTCTTTCTTCGTCGTTGGCAACCAATCGGTAAGTCTGTGCTCACTCATTAATCTTCTATATCTTCGCTTTGGTTCTTGTCCATCCATTCGATGTAGAGCAACACCAGTTGATGAAGACCGAATGCTTTCATGTTATTGTTGTATATTACGTCGAGACACAGGTCGATGAGCCCCTTGTCGCTACCCTTGTTTGACTCCAGCATGGAACGCATGTTCAGCTTCAGCTTGTCAAGAACGCTCTCGTCGATGAACCCGGTACTGTCTATCAGGTTCTTCAACAGCGAATACTTCTTTATTGTAGCCAAGTGTTCTTCACTTACATTTATGCTTCTTGTACCAGAAGCGTTTGCTTGTATTTTATACATAACGGTCAAGATTATTGTTTATTCGAATATGAAAATTATTGTTGTCCGAACAAAGGTTCCGGATAGCCCTCGTCCTTTTTCTCCTCGCTCTTGTCGCATCTGTCGAGCAGATATTGCAAGAAGAGCTGCAGGGCCTGCGTAGTGGCCTTTGCAAGGTTGATGTCTCTGCCGAAGTCCTCGCTGAGCTTCAGAGTGACGATGTCGTCGTTGTTGCCACATGCCAGCCAGATTGTTCCCACAGGGATTTCGCTTGTGCCTCCTCCAGGACCGGCAAAGCCGGTGGCTGCTATGGCATAGTCCACGTTCAGCGCCTTGATGGCTCCTCTTACCATTTCCTTTGCCACTTCCTCGCTGACGGCAGTCTTCTCTTCTATGAGCTCATGGCTCACGCCCAACAGGTTTTCCTTTATTTCATTTGTATAAGAGATGATGCCACCCTTGAAATAGTTTGATGCTCCGGGCATAGCTATTATTGCCTCTGCTATGCGTCCGCCCGTACAGCTCTCGGCTGTGCCGATGGTCTTGTCGTTTTCCCAAATCAGTTGACTTATCTCTCTACTTAAAATCTTGTTTTCAAATCCCATATATTAGTTACTTTGTTTGTTTTTTATTTGAATGTCACTTTTGAAAATGCCGGAGCGTCGATAGGGCAGAAGTCCTTGTCGAGATACTTGAAATATCCCGTGATACCTATCATTGCGGCATTGTCGGTAGTATAGCTGAACTTCGGAATATATATGTTCCAATGATACCTCTTGGCGTGATCCACGAAGGCGTTGCGTAGACCTGTGTTCGCACTTACTCCGCCAGCCACGGCAACATGCTTTATGCCTGTTTGCTTTACGGCGAGACGCAGCTTCTTCATCAGTATGTCCACGATGGTATGTTCCAGACTGGCTGCAAGATCCTCCTTGTGGTGCTCGATGAAGTCAGGGTCGTCTTTTATCCAGTCGCGCAGACTGTAAAGGAAAGAAGTCTTCAGTCCACTGAAGCTATAGTCGAGACCTGGGATATGAGGCTCCGAGAACTTATATGCCAACGGGTTGCCCTTACGTGCCAGGCGATCTATAATCGGTCCGCCAGGATATCCGAGGCCCATCACCTTTGAGCATTTGTCTATCGCCTCTCCGGCAGCATCATCGATAGTCTGGCCGAGAAGCTGTATGTCGTTGTAGGCATTGATCTTTACAATCTGTGAGTTTCCTCCGCTTACGAGCAGACAGAGGAAAGGGAGTGGGGGAGCGGAGTTGTCGTCGTCGCTCTCTTTGATGAAATGTGCCATCACGTGGCCCTGCAGATGGTTCACGTCGATGAGCGGTATGCCCAAAGAACGGGCAAAGCCCTTTGCAAAGCTGACGCCCACGAGCAGGGAGCCCATAAGGCCCGGACCACGGGTGAAGGCTACTGCCGACAGCATATCCTTGGTGATGCCGGCACGCTTTATCGCCTGGTCAACCACCGGCACCACATTCTGCTGGTGTGCTCGTGATGCAAGTTCCGGAACAACGCCGCCATATGCCATGTGTACGTCCTGCGAAGCCGTAACGTTGCTCAGCAGGACTCCATTCCTCAGTACCGCAGCAGATGTGTCGTCGCAACTGCTCTCTATACCTAATATATATATATCCTTTTGTTCCATCTTTATTCTCCCAGTTGTTATTTAGTGAGGATTTCCACTCCGTGCTCAGTCATCAGGAAGGTATGCTCCCATTGTGCACTCGGCAGCTCGTCGCCGGTTATCACCTCCCAGCCGTATTTGTCGTCGGCATCTATGAAGACCTCGTATGTGCCCATGTTTATCATAGGCTCAATGGTGAACACCATTCCCGGCACGATGAGCATTCCCGTTCCTCTGTGTCCGAAATGCAGAACCTCAGGCTCCTCGTGGAACTTCAGTCCTACGCCATGTCCGCAAAGGTCTCTCACCACGCCATAGTGGTATTTATCGGCATGCTTCTGTATGGCATGACCTATGTCTCCCACAAAGCAATAAGGCTTAGCCGCCTCGGCACCTATCTCCAGACACTCCTTTGCCACGCGCACCAGCTGCTCCTTCTCTGGAGTGGTCTTTCCGATGATGAACATTCTCGATGCGTCGGCAAAATATCCGTTGTAGATTGTTGTAAAGTCAACGTTCACGATGTCGCCTTCCTCAAGCACATCCTCTTCCTTCGGTATTCCGTGGCAGACCACCTCGTTAATGCTCGTGCAGACGCTCTTCGGAAAGCCCTCGTAGTTGAGGCATGCCGGTGTGGCGCCATGCTCCATGCAGTAGTCATAGCATATCTTGTCGATTTCGAGAGTATTCATTCCTGCATGAATCCTCTTGCCGACCTCGTCCAGCACGCCGGTGTTGATGATACCGCTCTGGCGTATACCTTCTATCTGTTCCGGTGTCTTGATCAGATCTCTGGTAGGCACGAGCTTACCTTTGTTCTCCCAATACATCACCTTCTTGTCCAAATCCGTCGGCTCCTGTCCTGAGAGGCAGTGCCATCTTCTTTTTTTCTTAAACATCGTATGTTATAATATTTTTAGTCTCTACTCTTTTATTCCTTTCCGTCAAGCTCCCTTAGGGTCTGGTATATCTTCTCCGTCCAGTCCTCGCCGTTCTTGGGGCATAGCGTTCTGAATCCAAGGCTTTCCCCCATGCTGACATTCCTGGGACCGTCGTCCACGAAGAGCGTTTCCTCGGGCAGGATATGTTCCTTTTCGATGATAGTCCTGAAAATCCTCTCGTCCGGCTTCATCATTCCAAGCTTGTAGCTCATATACATCGAATGGAAGAAGCTGTCGATGCTTCGTCCGTCGCCAGAGAAGTCCTTGCTCATTCCCCAGTCCATCATGAAGGGATTGGTGTTTGAAACCAGGATCAGCCTGTAGCCGTCAGCCTTGAGGCGGTCGAGAACCCTGATGTTTCTTATCGGTACCTCCTTTGTATATCCGCGCCATGCATATTTACACTCCTCAAATGTAAGCTCTCTGTCCACCAGCAGACCCAGCTCACGGATAAAGTCTGACGCTGAAATCTTTCCCTCTTCCAGGTCTCCGAATATACCGCTCTGAGTATATGGGTCGAGTCTCTTTTCGGCATCCTTCAGACCAATCTCCTTAAAGCGTCTTACGGCACTCGGCTGGTCGATGGTCATGATTACTCCACCCAGGTCAAACATTATGTTCTTTACTTTAGCCATTCCTTATAAGTAGCTTAGAATCTTTTTCTTACTCTGTCCATTTCCCTGCGGTCTTCCTTCTCCTTCAGCGTCTGTCTCTTGTCAAATTCCTTCTTGCCTCGACACAGCGCAATGTCAAGTTTCGCACGGCCGTGGTCGTCGATGAAGAGCAGGGTAGGGACTATCGTAAATCCCACCTGCTTGGTGGCTTCCTGTAGGTTCTTTATCTCTCGCTTGTTTAGAAGCAGCTTCCTGTCGCGTTTGCTCTCATGGTTGTTATACGAGCCATAGAAATAGGGAGAAATGTTCATTCCCTTGACCCATATCTCACCGTTGTTGATATAGCAGAATGTGTCCACGAGCGAAGCTTTGCCCATGCGTATCGACTTAATCTCCGTGCCGGTCAGCACGATGCCAGCTGTGAAAGTGTCAACAAAGAAGTATTCGAAAGATGCTTTTTTGTTTCGTATGTTGACAGGACTCTTTTTCCTGAGAAGTTCTTGTTCTTTATTCATAATTCGTCAAAACTCTTTAAACTGTCTTGCGTGCAAGTCTCTCTATTTCTCTATCGTGATGAAGTCTTGGAGATGCTCGTCAATATAGTATGCCATTCCGCTGGTCCATTCCTCCTCGTGCTCAACGAAAGTGTCGTCGTAGTCGTCAAAGGCTGGATATTTCTCGAAGAGCTCCATAAACTCTTCATCCGTACAGTCTGCCTGGATGGAGACTCCATGCTCGTGATACAGTTTCTTTACGTCATAGATAAGTCTGCCCAGATCCTTTAGACCCCAGGACTTGATGATTCTTGCGAAAGGATTCTCAAAGATGAAACCGCCGAAACCATTATGTATAAGCTGTACGAATCCGCCGTCCATGACCTCATTTCTCATCCATATATAAGCGATGACCGTAAGCTGGTCGGCATTCAGCTGCTGCATTGTTGTGGCGTCAAGACTGCCGCCGACACTTTCCAACAGAGCGTCAGCGACAAGGTTTATGAATTCGTCCATGCCTTCGTTGGCAGCCTTTATTATGCTTTCTTCTTTAACAACCGGTTTCATTATATTTTCTTCTTAAAGGATTTTATTTGCAAAGTTACTTATTTTTTCCAAATTATACTATTAATATCACGCTAATAACACTATTTAATAGGGGAACATCCTTGTTCGCTTGTCTGTCCGTCTATTCGTTTACTTTATTCTATTTTACATAATGGTGGTTATGTTTATAATATAGGTTACGGACTTTATTCATCAGCAAACCAACATCCAACGACTATGGCAACAAGTCAACACACACAGCCACAAAATCAAAAAGCATTCATGTAAAAACTGGAAGTTGCCTGATTCCTTTGAGAAAATCACGTGGATAGAATCGTAAACACGTAAGATAGAATCGTAAACACGCAAGATGAAATCCGTAAACAAGGGGTTAAAAATCAAAAACAAGGTAGATAGAAACGTTTAATCTATGTTTTTTTACCTATAAGTTGTATCTTTTTTGCTCAAAAGTCATATTCTGATGCCTTAAAAGCAGTATTATTTGTACTTACTCATATTTTATATATACTAAAAGTTGTTGAGTTTCAAGCAATTTTTTATATGTTCTCCTTACAACAGTTCATCCACAGCAAGTATTTTCATGCGCAATATTCCGCGTTCAAAATGTTAAAAATTGAACTGCAAGATGCATTTAAATATGCTTACTACATTGGAACGATGCGCTTGACAAGAACTTTGTAATAGTTGGTACTTCGAAAACGTGATGCCTTTGAGAGTGACTTGGACGAAACATACAGTGCTTCTGGCTATCGGGACAAAAAATACTTTTTAGACAATTTGTGCTTTTCTGGCACTGCTTTTTGCCACGATATTTGCAAGCATTCCGCTTGATTCCTTCCATATGAGGTCGGGAAGCATGAATTCCGCTTCATTTGCGTGTTTGCCAAGGATAAGGAGAAAAAAATGGATTTGAGAGAGAACAAGTACAGCTTTTTTGGTCTACAATTGTGGATTTACATCTTCGAAACGGCATTTTTACTTCTTATTGTCCTCGCCTGTTTTGTACAACTTATTGATAATGAGCCTTTTAGAGAAGTGTATGCGTTCCAGTTCCAGTTGTTCCAATTAATTTTTTCAGTTCTTATTTTCTTCCTTTATTATATATATATTATATTATATATAAGTT
>OOCQ01000928.1_pt1 | contig 21038 bp, 19 predicted proteins | sample 1671121 | NCBI WGS metagenome assembly OOCQ01 (sample SAMN06348124, study PRJEB24527) | human gut metagenome | biome: human gut; feature: ankylosing spondylitis patient; material: feces | host: Homo sapiens | place: China | collected 2015-10 | reverse complement strand
GCAAAGGTAAGAACTTTTACGATAATGGGCAAGGTATAAATGCGGAGCCGCTTACCAGTTTTGTGGCAGAACGTGGCAGCAAGTGGCAGATAATTTTGTTCCTATGCCACGCATAACAATCATATACACAATAATTTACAAGAGCGTGGCGGATGTTGCAGCAAAAATTAAAACTTTTCACGTATTTATAATACGGAAATATGTCCTCAATTTCATGCTCCTATCAGCATCACCAATTGTTGATATGAGCGATAGCTGACGCTGATATGAGCGTTAACTGATGCTGGTATCAGCATTGCAGGCTGCTGGTATCAGCATACACGGCATAAGCTATCAGCATACACGGCATAAGCTATCAGCATACACGGCATGCGCTAACACCATATATGGCATGTGCTAACACCATATATGGCATGTGCTAACACCATATATAGCATAGCCATTTACTGTGTTTTATATCCTATTCCAACAAATAATTCCCAATTTCTTTGCTAATATCAACAAAAATGAGTACCTTTGTGAAACCATTATAATGATTAAAAAACTTAAGATATGGAATCAAGATTCTTAACTAATTATACCGAGACGACATTCCTGTCAACTATTCAGATGAATCTGCGTAAGTGCCTTTCATTTGAATTCTCTGTCAGCTTTATCAAAAAAGCTGGCTTGATACTCTTGTCCAAGGACATCAAGGCAGCCATTGAGCGTGGTGCAAGGGGAAGGTTGATTACATCTACCTATCAAAATTTCACGGATATAGAATCTTTGAATTTCTTCTTAAGATTGGCTTCGGAACATTCCAATTTTGAATGCCATTTGGATGATGAATGCTTTCAGAATAAGAAAGATTATACCAAAAATGGATTCCATACCAAAGGATATATGTTTGATTTGGGTGATGCTGTGGAGATGATAGTTGGTTCATCCAATATTACTCGTTACGCCTTGTTGAAAAATATAGAATGGGATTTAGTGGTAAACTGTAATAAGCAGAACTCCGCTTATTTGCAGGCTATGGCTGAATATGAGGACCTTTGGCAGAAAACATATACTCTGTCGCAGGACTTGATTAATTCGTACTCTACAAAAATCAGCTTTGCTATCGAACGTTGGGATATGGACTATGACTTGGCAGATAGGGACATAAAGCCTAACTATATGCAGCGACGAGCCTTGAGAGAACTGAACAGAAATCGAGCGCTTGGAGTAACTCGGTCATTGGTTATTTCAGCAACAGGTTCCGGTAAAACATATTTGGCAGCATTTGATGCTCTGAATTTCAATCCTGATAGACTGCTGTATATTGTGCATGAGGGGTCCATCTTGAAGAAATCACTTGATACCTTTCAGCAAGTTTTTGGCGGAGCAAAGACTTGTGGACTATATACTGGTGAGTCAAAAGAGATAGAAGCAGACTTCTTGTTTTCTACCAATGTGTCAATGTGCCGTTCTTTGGAACTCTTTGATAAAAAGAAGTTTGACTATATCATTATAGATGAGTGTCACCATGCTGTAGCAGATAGTTATCGCCGTATCATAGATTATTTTGAGCCTGAGTTCTTGTTGGGTCTGACTGCCACGGAGAATCGTATGGATAATCAGGATGTGGTAGAGCTCTTTGGTAATAATATTCCATACGAACTGCGATTGAGAGATGCCATCATCAACGACCTGATAGTACCATTTCATTATTATGGCATCCGTGACGAACTGGTGGATTATGGTCTTACCAGTTCGGGTGAACGTAAGTTGATAGCTCAAATATCCATGCCGGAGAATTGTGAGTTCGTTCATCAGCAGATAGAAAAGCATCGCAAGGAGGGACAGAAGCTGAAGGCGTTGGCCTTCTGCAGAAACATCCAGCATGCCCGCATGATGGCTGATAATCTGGGTGATTACTATCATACCGCATTTCTCAGTGGAAAGAACAAAACAGGTGAACGACTCCGTGCCTATAATGATTTGCAAGATGACCAAAAAGAACTTGAGATACTTTTTGCTGTAGATATATTGAATGAGGGTGTGGATATTCCAGGCGTGAACATGGTGTTGTTTCTGCGTCCAACGGAGTCAAGTACCATCTTCTTGCAGCAACTAGGCCGCGGTCTTCGTAAATATCCAAACAAACCTTATGTAACTATTCTTGATTTCATCGGCAATAGCTACAAGCGCAGTGTGCATATCGCTCTTGCACTAGGCAGTTTATCAAGAAACTCCATATTGGAGAAGAAGCTGTTGAAGTTTATGGTAAAGAATGATTTCCGAACCCTAGGCTTGGAAGACTATGGAGTGCAGATACATATAGACGACCTGTCGAAAGAGGAAATTATAGATAAGATAGAAAGCGAGAATTTTAATCGCATCAATTATCTGAAGATGGATTATCAGAATTTCAAGGCTTACCTGAAGTCTCCTTCCTATCCAAGTCACATGGACTATATGAATAGCGACTATGCTCCTAATCTTCTGAAGTTCATGAAGATAAAAATAGGTGGCAAGAAAACGAATTCTTATTATGGATTTCTGAAAGGCATAGAAGAGACTGCTTTGCCTGCTTTCTCGGATGCTCAGGTGATGTGCATCGATTATCTTTCCAGTCTTCTGCCGTTGGTAAGAGAGCATGAGTATTTGGTAGCTAAGTATCTGCTGGAGGAAATTACTTCTCGATCAGTTATCTACGATAGATGCAAGAAAGAGATAGCAGGGTTTCAGCCAGAGCAATTGTCTCATGCTCTAAGATTTATGGAAGAAGGTGGGGCGATAGAAATAGATCATGATGTTATCCATCTGTTAGGTGAAAGGGAGCAAGAGTTTGAAGAATATGTTTCAGACTTACTGAACTATGGTTTGACTCAATATTCCGCTCGCTATGCCAACCAACAGGAAGACTTCTTGTTATGGCAAGATTATCGTATGGATCAGGTGTTGTTGAAGGTCTTGGAAAATCCAAAGCACAATCAGTTGGGCACCTATTATAAGAATGGCAATATGTATGTCTTTGCCGGTCTTAAGAAAGATGCCTCTGTGCAGGAGCACCTCAACTATGCGGATAAGTTTTTGGATAAGGATGTGTTCCAGTGGGAGAGTATCGCTCATATCAGTGAGAAGGAAGAGAGATTGCAGCAAGAAGCCAAGCTGGTTTTGCTGTTTGTGCGCAAGGTAAAGGAGGAAAATGGCATCACCTTGCCTTTTACCTTTGTAGGTACGGGCCGTCTGAATAATGCTCGTAAGTATATAACAACCAATGGTTCTATACTTTACGATATTCATCTGAGTACACCATTGCCAGATGATTTAATGGAAGATTTTAAATGGGTGGAATAAAAAAGATAAGGTAAGATGAAACATTATGACGTAGTGGCAGCCGTGGTCTGCAAAGATGATAGATACCTCTGCGTGCAGAGAGGAAGAACGAAGTTTGAATATACGAGCTTCAAATGGGAGTTTCCTGGCGGCAAGATAGAGCCTGGCGAAACTCCTCGGCAGGCGTTGGCCCGTGAGCTGATGGAAGAGATGGATTATCCGATAACAGTAGGTGATGCTGTGGTAACTGTGCGTCATGAATATCCAAATTTCAGCATCACGATGACAGCCTATCTATGTACCCCTCAGTCTGATACCTTCCATCTGAATGAGCATGTGGCTTATCGCTGGTGCGAGAAGGAAGAGCTAGCTGAGCTTGATTGGGCGGCAGCGGATGTGGGGATAGTGGAGAAACTTTGTTGTTAATTGCTTGATAGGAAATATTCTATAGCTTCGAGTAATTCTGATAGGTTATTCTTGACCACATCAAATTCTTGTTCCATTCTTGCAATTGCTTAATGGCTTCTTTGATTTGTGTCAAAGTGCCCAAAACTCTATTTGATAACATAGATTCCGTCATGGTCTATTTCTTTAAGTAAAAAAGGATTGATATGTTTGTGCATTCTTACAACATCAACAGAGCATTGAAGTAGTTCTTCTAAGAATCTTTTTAATCTAACTACTAGAAACATCTTAGGTTCCATGTCGATGCAAACATCCACATCGCTCCCGTCCTTTTGTTCATTCCTAGAAACGGAACCAAAAAGGCGCAACGACTTGACGCCGAAGTTCTTCTTAAGCTCCTCGGCGTGGGATGTGAGCAGTGATATGTAATATTCTCTAGTCTTCATAATTGCCTTCGTATTTATTTGTTGTCAAAGATAAGCAAAAATGTAGAAAGAAACAAATATTATCTAACTTTTTCGCAAATAAACGTAGAAATAATGCTTTGTAGGCTTGGCAATATATCGCAATGAAGAGTACGGTATGTCCGATATTCGATTTTGGTATATCCAAAAATAGAATATATATTTGCAGTCTAAAAATACAGATAATATGGATAAGAGCATACATTCACACTTATATCACCAAGTCATTGGTCGCTTGCGCAGCAAGCGTGAAATGGGGGGGGTAACGCAAGCTCAACTCGCTGAACTACTGAATGTTAATCAGGCATTCGTAAGCAAGGTAGAGACTTGTGAACGCCGTCTTGATATCATAGAACTCCATCAAATTTGCAAAGTATTGAATATCTCGTTTGTCGACTTCATCGCCGAAGTCGATAGGGACATTCTGTGCAAAAGCGTAGGAGAAGGATTAAAAGAAATTAAAAAGTAGTACCATACTTCATAGAACATAGTTAAAGATATAAAGAACAATGAAAATTAAAGTTTTCGAGGGTTTTGCTGGATATGGTGGAGCTTCTTTTGGATTAAAGCGTTTAAAAGAGAATCTTCCAGAATTTGAATATGAAGTTGTTGGATACTCGGAATTTGATAAGTATGCTTCCGCTTTGTTTGATGCAAATCATAAAGATAAAAATGGCAATACATTGAAAAATTGGGGAGATATAACCCAAATTAATCCAGATGAATTGCCAGATTTTGATATGTTTATGGGAGGATTCCCTTGTCAACCATTTTCTTCGGCAGGTATGCAACTGGGAGAGGATGATCCCTATGGGCGTGGTGGAATGCTTGGACATATTATACGCATATGTAAGGTGAAGAAGCCAAAATACTTGTTCCTTGAAAATGTGAAAGGTTTTACGCATGGAAAATTCCAACCGATTCATGATCAGTTGGTCAAAGATCTTCGTGAAATGGGTTATGGGGATAATCCGTTAGCTAAAGCTGTTCTTAATTCTAAGGATTATGGTATTCCTCAAAATAGAGAGCGATTATGGATGTTTGCTCGTTTAGGAGGCTTACCAGATAATTTTAGTATGGTACCAGAAAAAATAGATTCAACTCTTAAAATGGCAGATTTCTTGGATTATAATCCAGAAAGGAAGCTATATTTAAGTGATGCTCAAATAGAGCATCTAAAAGAAAAGCATCATATAGCTTCGTTCGATGTAAACTCACCATTGTGCTTTGATGTCTATAATAAAAAAATAAAGTTTGATGGATATTGTATTACAATCACTCAACCTGAGCATAATAGTTTAAGAGTTGTTGAAGTTCCTAGACATGGAAAAGAAATTGTTCGTAAGATGTCTGTTTATGAGCAATTCAGACTAATGGGATTTAGAATCTCAAGAGATTTAAAAACATGTGAAATCGATTTTGAGAATCAATCATATACTCAATTATCTAAGCGTGCTGGTAATGGATGGGATGTAAATTTAGTAGGAATATTGTTGACGCATATATTTAGGCAAATGTAGTTTTTGTATTAAGTCTAGTTTGTCGAGTAAATATTAATCGAACTTCATTAGTAAATATTGTATTATGAGAATAGATGATTTTTCATTAGCGTTTAATTGTCCAGGTTGTCCTTCTTGGGGAACGGCAATTGTTAATCAAGACAATAAAAAAGTGCATCTGATAAAAAAGGATGTCGCTTCAAACATTGTCATAGGGATGCTGCATAAGTGTGTTACTATAAATAGTCATGACTTCTCGTTGCCAGTTGGAAAGGGGGCAAAAGTATATTATGGTGATACTGGGTTTGATGGTGCAACTTCTGAACCGATGTTAGTGGCAATCTTTGATAAGGTGTTTATTAATGAAGTTAGAATTACGGCTCCATTTGTCATGACAATAATTCGTGATAAAGCGGAAGCCCATAAAGGACGATTGCAGCTAAAATACACCCCTAAATTAAAGTATGGCGCTATTTCAAATGAAGACTTTTTTAAAGAGGCAATTAAACATTTGCAAATTTCTAACGAAACGCCATGGGTAATTTACGACATTGATGTTGCAAATCAAGAAGAATTGCATTTTAAAGCGCTTTTTGGAAGTGATATTAAGGATTTGGAATATCAGATGCGTAATCTTCCACAAATTGAGGACACCGAAATAGGAGGTAGTGTTGCTGTATTGCCTTCTCCTATAGAGCCAACTGATGAATATACCGAGTTGGATAGTCGTGATTATGCTTATATGGCTGCCATCAAAACAAAGCCATTCTTGATTTTGGGTGGTTTCTCTGGTACAGGTAAAAGCTTGTGTGTTAAAAGCCTAGCTTTTGCAACTTGTCCTTGTGATGGAGACCTGAATACCTCGGAAACCTCTCCTGGTAATTATCTGTTAGTTAGCGTAAAGCCTAATTGGCACGATGCTACAGACATTACAGGCTTCCGCTCTTTTGTGAACAGAAACTATTATGTTACTGACTTTATGCGTTTTCTAGTAAAGGCGAAGTTGCACCCGAATGTACCATTCTTTGTATGTTTGGATGAAATGAACCTTGCTCCTGTTGAGGAATACTTCGCTGATTTCCTCAGTGTTATCGAATCAAGAAAACGAAAGAAAGATGGGACTATCGTTACGGATGCGATTGTACCAGCAAGCGTATTCAATGACAAGGATTATGCCGATGAATTTGACATTTTCGAAAAAATGGGTCTGATGGTTTCTGATGAAGCTACTGACGCAAAAGATGGAAAAGCAAAAGCTATACCCTATACTCTTGATAAGAAAAGAGTAGAAAGAACCTATGTTCAACAAGATATAGTTGATGAACTAAAGCGTGAAGGCTTGACAATTCCTCAGAATGTCATCATCATAGGTACTGTAAACATGGATGATACCACTAATTCTTTCTCTCGAAAGGTTATAGATAGAGCGATGACCTTCGAAACGATAGTTGGAACCTTCGAGGCATCTTATTTCGATTCAGACGTAACACTAGGTTATGTGAAGAAGTATCGCAAAGGTGAGTTGTTTATCAGCGATGAAGTACGTGCCACGGAAATGATAGAGGATGGACGATTCTCGCTTTCTGATGAAGAGAAGAATAGAATCATTAGCTTCATCAATAATGTAAATTCTGACTTGGAGGGAACTCCATTCAAGATAAGTTATCGAATACTAAATGAGACCATCTTGCTCTATCGTGCTAAGCAGAAAATCGTGGAGTTGATGGGAGAAGAAGAGAAACAGGATGGAGTAGAGATCAATACCGATTTAAACGCCATCTTTGATGATATCTTGATGCAGAAGATACTTCCTCGTATTGAGGGCGATTATGAAAAATGTGATAAATGCCTTGTAAGGTTGGCTAATCGTGCCGAAAGAATGGAGTGGAAGCAAAGTCTGGAGAAGATCGAGTTTATGATCAATCGCTTTGGCAAAGACCAAAGTGGCTTTACTAGTTTCTGGAATTAGAGTAGTTGCTTATGGATGTATTGAAGTTTGAATGCCCAGACTATCTGGTCATAATAAATACGGCATCTATAGATTATGCATGGGATAGGTTTGTGCGTCGTGTGAAAGATGGCGCATTGACCTATTGTGCTTATTCTTCAAGTAGGGAAGGGACTTTATGGCTGAGAAAACAGGATGCAGGAATGAAAGAACTTGTCAAACAGAATGATGAGGCTGAACCGAGAACGGAATGGGCTCAGCTTTGGCCTGTGCTCTTTGAGACATGCAAATATCAGTTTGCAGTGGAGTTTAAGCAAGGTTTGGATATATCCACAGAAAAGCATACGCCTCGTGTTCGTCATCAATTAAAAGGGGTTGGCGAGAACTTCAAGTTTTATCCAAATGGTAATGATTCGGGAATACTTGTGGGTGATATTGACTTCTTGAATTCTCCCGGTAAGTTTTCTTTTTCTTTTGATTATTGGGATATGGAGGGCTTGCTGCATCATGAGCAGATGGAGCTGTATGTAGCTTCGCCAAAGTTGGATACCAAGAATGATTTGCAGCAAATCATGGCTCTTGTTAATCATGAATACGAGAATTACGTCTTTGATTATCTTACCTTGACTTTCAGTAGCTTTGCTCTGCAACGTGCGGAAAAGAACAACCATATCATTTGGCTTAGTATCTTCAAGAGCGTGGTCGATGATTATTTCAAGAATGTAAAGCTTGTTATGTCCAGACCTAATAATAAGCCTGTCAGAAAGACGTATCATGCCAGACCTGACAGAATACGTAGATGGAGCCAGCAGGAAGAAGAACGATATAGAAATATGGGGCAAGATGCAGAAATGCATTATTTTAGGTATGAACAAACGGAGAATACTATCAATACTCGTGAAAATAGGTTTGTGAAGTATTCCTTGCATGTATTGGGAAAGAAGTTTAGAGAGGTGTTTGGTGAATTGAGCGCTTTGTCCGCTGATATGGATACAGAGGAGCGCAAGGCTTTGGAGGGGTATAATGTTATGTTCAAACGTTTGGAGACTTCCTCTTTTTTCAGAAGGGTGGGAGAGTTTGAAGGCTTTCGACAAGAAAGTGCTGTATTGCATCAGCGTATGGGATATAGCAAGATATACAAGTGCTGGCTAATGCTGAAGAATTCGCTGGAATTAGTGGATGGTAAGACCGATATTGGAACCAAGAAAATATGGGAACTCTATGAGATATGGTGCTACTTGGTGATGAAGCGCTTGATAACCAAAGTACTTGGCTTGGATTTGTCTAAACCTAATGTGCATGTAAGGGAAGATAAAAGTGAAATGCTCAATACTATCGTAAAGAGCGAAATGACACATGTGGTGGAGTTTGATAATCTGGTTAATGGGGATATTGTGCGATTAGAGTATCAGCATACCTATAATAGAAGAACTAAGAATTTTAATACTTCTACCACTGAGCAACGTCCTGATATTGTGGTAACTATCACTAAAAGGAATGGCTTCGTACTGACATATCTTTATGATGCCAAGTATCGGGTGCAAGATGATGTGAAGGACGGAGAACTGGATGAGGGGGCAAGTATAGATGTTGCAGATTATCCATTGCCAGATGCTATCAATCAGATGCATCGCTATCGTGATGCCATCTATTATGCGATGAAAGCTGAGGCTCGTCCAAGTGCTAAGGAAATTATAGGTGGCTATATTTTGTTTCCTGGGCGAGTGGAAGGCGATGAAATCTTGAATCGTTATTTCTATAAGAGTATCAAGAAAGTCAATATAGGTGCATTCCCTCTATTGCCTGCTGCGAATGAGCTGGAGGAGAATGTGGTGCAATGTGATTTGCTGGAGAAGCATCTTCGTGAGATTCTGTTGGAAGATAGTGTATATGAGCATGTGAAGGATTCTGTACCACAGAAGGGATTGGTGTATGAATCGGAAAGTAGAGGTAATGTTGTTGTTGTGAATATTGGACGTGAGAAATATGAAACATATTATCAGAATCATAGTTTGATGCCATTCAATATTCCTGTATTGCTGGAAGAGGGGAGTTATGTTCAAATTGATGCCATTGATTATCTCCTAATCTTGGTTGATGAGATGGCTGAGGGATATTATGAGGTAAGAAAGAGTAATTTGAAGTTGGCTAGGGGCATTCTAAACTTAGTTGTGGATGTGAGGCAATATCATCCTTTTAAGTTTGGCTGGAAGCAAATTGGCAAATACGAGAATGGGGATATTGTGCCTCTTGAAAATTTGGAAACATAAAAGCTATACCCCTGGTGAGCCGCTGTTTGCCACAGCAGAGGAAGTGCTGGCGTATAGGGAGGGATTTGTCTAATTCCTCCCCTATATGCATCTTTAGCCTCTCCCTTGCATCTCCAGGATGAAGTCGTCGGCTATATAGCCATTGCTCATGAGGTACAGCCCTGTCTTCTTGTTATGCAGCTGGGCGCAGGTCTTGCTTCTATAGAATAGGTCGAGGGCACGAGAGGGCGAAATGTCGAGACGCTGGGATAAATCGTAGGCTATGCCTCCTATCTGGTAACTCAAGATCATATCCTGAATGGCAGGAGTCTTAGTGTTGATTTGATTATATTTCTTTTGTTCCATCATATTCTAAATATTTGTTGAGTAGGTCTTGGTTGAGAATGCAAATCTGGTTGTTGGGCTTATGGAACGCCAATTGCTGAAGAGCACTCTCTGTTTCATAAAACCTGTTATGTATAGATTGACTGTATCTATCACTCGGTCATTGGCGATACCACCTTCTATATAATCGTAATCTTTGGCAGGATTTTTGCTTTGACGGTTGCCCACGATGAAGTCGAGCCAGTCTTTGTCGTAGGCGGTGAAAATCTGCTCATATACCTCGATGTATGGCACACCGAGTTTCCTCGCTGCTCCCTCCACTCAGGAGGCGACGAAGGCTAGCTTGATCTCTTCGAGGGGCAATTGTATTCTATCTTCCATATCCATTCTTTTTTGTTACGCAAAGAAAGTGCCAATGAGCGCAATGAAAGCTTGCTTTCAAATTGCCGAGTGCAGCCTTTCTTATGCAAAAAGAAGAATATTTCTTGTATCTTCCAAATAAATTGTGGATTATTTTGTTTTGGCAAAAAAATATCAGCATATTACCAAATATCCTCCCTATATTTTTCTTTTTTTATCCAAAAGAAAGATTCGTTTAAACTTCTTGACAGGAAAGATAAATAATGATTTTCTGTGTTAAAAAACATAAGAATCACATAGGTTCGCATTATTTTTATTATCTTTGCATACCAACAAGACATATAATAAAATATAGAATTATGAATGTAGGAGATAGAATACCAGAGATTCTTGGCTTTGACCAGGACGGACGTGAGATAAAGGCAAGCGACTACCGTGGTCGCAAGATTGTGCTTTACAGTTATCCGAAGGCTAACACCAGCGGATGCACTGCCGAGGCTTGCTCCCTGCAAGCACATAAGGAGGAACTGGCAGCAGCCGGTTATGAGATTATCGGCGTGAGCAAGGACAAGCAAGCTCTGCAGAAGAAGTTTGCCGAAGCCAAGGGTTTGCAGTTCCCTCTTATTGCCGATGCCGAGACCACCCTTTTGCAGGAACTCGGCTGCTGGGGCGAGAAGGTAACCTGTGGCAGAAAGGCCATCGGAATCCTCCGCACCACCTATCTTTTCAACGAAGAAGGCGTCATTGAGAAGATCTTCACTCCAAAGGAGATCAAGACCAAGATTCATGCAGAGCAGGTTCTGGATTACATCCATTCAAACATCCAATAAGGGCATAGGCCTATGCTGATCCCTGATAGGTCCGAACTGCCAGCTGGTAACCCCTAACCATCCCATCAACTATATGGAACGCCGCAAGCCTGTAGTAACAGGCTTCCCCATCACCATTGGCGAGGATTGCTGGCTGCGCGCAGGAGTCATCGTCTGCCTGGAGTAATCATCGGCAACCGCTGCGTAATCGGTGCCGGCAGCGTAGTGGTCAAGGATATTCCTGATGACTCCATGGCTGTGGGAAATCCTGCAAGAGTTATCAGAAAGCTCCGATAAATAGTACTAGAGAATGGATCAGATAGTAGTAGAACTCTTCATGTTAAGCATCGGAGCCAGACAAGGATCGCTATCTGGCAATGACGCAGACCTATTTCCTGACAGGCAATCTGATAATGACTTTGGCAAGAGCCTACAACGGTTTCTTCACCACCACGGTCTCAATAGGTTATGTGTTATGGAATAGCCGGAGTTATCATCGGCAATCTGATAGGCGCCTGGGTATTCAAGCATCTCAGCGGCTCCCTGCTTAAATACATTATCTACGTCTATATCGGAATCAGCGGATTTACCTTCCTGCTGGAGGCATAGCGTATGGTGGCTAAGGCTATTGGAATAAATTTAAAAAAAGAATTTTAAAAATAAAGAGTATGTTAGAACATATTGCAGATTTCACAGCGTGGCCAATCCTTACAGGTATTTCCATTGGCTACATTGCCAACCGTATTATGAGCGGTGAAGGCAAAGGATGTTGTATGAACCTCTTCATCGGTATCGTGGGCAGTTATGCCGGCGCCATCATCAGCAGTCTGCTGAACATAGAAATGTTTGGCAAGGGTTATCTTACCAACTTCATTTTCTGCGTCATTGGCGCCATAACAGTATTGTGGATTTGGAAGAAGTTCTTCGATTAGCATCCCATCAAGTAGATATAAATATTGGTTTTAAAAATATAAAAATATGACAAACAAGGATTTGACACTCGCCAGTCTGATGAGGGCGATGATTAAGTACGATGGCGGCGATGCGCCACTCATCCAGCATTTCGTAAAGGTACACGACTTTGCCCGTATGATTGCAATATCAGAGGGAATGAACCAGGATGAACTCTTCGTGCTCGAAGCAGCAGCCATCCTTCACGATGTAGGCATTCACGTTTCGGAAGCCAGATACGGCAACTGCGACGGTAAGCACCAGGAAGAACTGGGTCCTGATGAAGCAAGAAAAGTACTGTCAGAAGTTGATGGATTCACTGCCGCGCAGACAGAAAGAATCTGCTGGCTCATAGCCCATCATCATACTTGTAAGGATGTAACCAGCCTTGACCATCGCATTCTGCTCGAAGCAGATTTCCTGGTCAATTCCTTCGAAGCCCACCTTGCTCCCGAAGGCATCATCACCTTCCGCGATCATGTATTCCGCTCGGAGTCAGCCATCAGAATGCTGAATGATATGTGGGGGCTGTAACGAAAGCTACTTTCTAGGAAAGTGCATCATAGAGGGAAGGTGAAAGTACAACAAACTGCAGTTATGTGTTTTAATTAAAACTAATACCAAAATCCCCTGCTATTTTGTCTTCTGAAGGAAAACGAATAGCAGGGGAAATATATTTTCTTATCTTATGGATGGCTTTTACATCATCTGGCTGATGGCTGCCTTGTCGTAGCCATTGAGCATGGATGGGCTGGAGATGGACTTGCGAGAGCAATAGTCGAAATCTACGGTCTTCTCGCCCTGAGATGACTTCCAGCGAATGGTCAACTTTACAGTCTTGCCCTGCGTATCTGGCAATACCTTGTTGAGGTCGAAGGCTACCAAGGCATCGCCCCAGCGCCATTTTGGATCGCCGTTGGCATTGTGGCGAAGCTCTACCTCGTATGGATTCTCTGGGTTAACGCCAGATACGAGATTGATGTAGTGGACCTTCGCTCCACCCCAGAGGGCACGGAAACGGAGGGTGAGATAGCCATCCTCGGCGATGGTTACCCAGTCGCGAACGATATCTACCATGTCATCGCCATACTTCTGGGCGTTCTGCTCTGTGGTGCCAAGGCTTGGTACGGGCTGCTTGGTCAGGATGCTGTCTATCCAGTTGACGTAGACCACCTGGTTGTACACCTCGCTCTTCTCATCGGTAGCTGAATAGTTGACCAATGCTCTAACCTCCTTGTCGCCGAATGGCTTCTTGATGTTCTTGGGGTAGAGGGTAGTATTGTCGTCAAGCTGCAGATAGGTGGCATCGCCATCCTGCTTTACCGTTACCAAGGCATTAGGGTATACCTTACTCCAGTCGGTGTTGTCATCATCGCTGCATGACTGGAATGTGAGGGCAGTCAAGAGCATCGCCATGGCTGCCAGAATGAATCTTTTCTTTCTCATACTTATCTTTCCTTTCTTTTTTCTTATTTTATATTCTTTCTCTTTTCTCTGTCTATAAAATGAGCGAAAGGAAGAAATCTTGCACCGGTTTTGGCAAAAGAAAGTTAATTCTCTTCTGCCACTTGCTGAGGCTGGGGCTTCGGTACGAATCCGAGGATAGCCACCAGGCACGAACCTAAACACATGGCGCAGAGGATGAGCCAGATGGTATCATCGCAATGAATGAGTTTACTTTCTTTTCCATTTTTTCTAAAAAATACTCTCTTATATAAAATTAAAATCTTAAGTTGCTATAATTAACTTTACCAATAATAGGTGGCTCCGATGGTGGCGGCACGGTTGCCCATGTGCTGACCAGCGATGTCGTGGTATCTGCCTTCCACAGCCCAGTGCTTGCCGAAGTTCTTGTATACGCCTACCTCTGCATAGAGATTGGCAGGAGCGTATGGCTTGGTGTCGGCATGGCGACGGGTGCTCCAGATGAGGTTGGAGGCGAGACGCCATCCATCAGCCAGTGACAACTGAGGTGCCAACTTGAAGATGGCATAGTTGCTGTAGATGGACTGGGATGGCTGGGTCTGCTTCTCCCAATAGTAGTTGAAACCAGTGGTGAGGCGCAAGATGCCCGTATGCCAGAAGAGGGTGCTACCGATGCCGAGACGATTGTCATGACCATTGACTATGTCTTGGTGGATATTCTGCACCTGCGAACTCACTATGAGGTTCGGGTGGCTATAAGTATGCTTCAATTCCGAAATGTATGCCATACGGTGGTTTAAGTCGTTGGTGTATACGGGCTGCCAGGCATTCTCATCATTGCCAGCAGTGATGAAGTCGGCAAATTCCGCATCATAGTAACGATGGGCAAAGCTGCCCTGCACAGTGTTGCCAGGAGTGAGGCTATAAGCGGCACTCACGGTATAGGAATTATTGTGAGTGGTATGCTTGTGCTTGGACAATGCATCTATCTGTTTCAGATTGAAATTGAGCACACGGTAGCGATCGCCCACCATGAATGCCCACTTGCCGAGATTCCAGTCTAGCTGGGCGTAATAGTCCTGGTAGTTGGAATGATTGGTGTACTGGGCGACGCAATTTTTCTCGATGGAGAAACCTACCTCTACACCTGCCGTCATCCACATATCTTTCGTGAATAGCGGGAAGGCAAACTCCACTACGCCCCCAGGGTAGGCGGAATGATTGTGGTATCTTTCGCCCATTTCTCCATAGTCATCATAGAATTTGTCTTCTTCTCCTCCTTGGTCACTGATGTGCTCGGTGGAGAGGGTGAAGAGGACGGTGGAACCATTTTCGCCCAGTGAACGGAGATAGTCTGCCTGGAAGTGGTAGGCACGGGCATAGTCGCCCAGATTGCCCGTAAAGTGATTGCGGGTATAGGTTTGGAATACATCTATCTCCAGATTGTCCTTCGAGGTCGGTGTCCAGACCAGATTGAACTTGGCTCCCTCATGCGAATAGTGATTGGTGATGCCTTCGTTCTTGGAGCGCTGCATACTTCCCTCTACATGGCTCAGGATGCGCAGTTTGTCCTGCTGATGCAATACGCTGGCAATCATCTTGCCTCCACCGTATGTATCGCCAGTGATGCCTACTCTGCCGCTGGTGCTATTGTCATGTTTGCGCAGTGTGATGTCGATGATGCGCTTCATATTGGTGCAGCCCTTCATCACCTCGGCATTGTGGCATATCTTGATGCTTTCTATCTCACGAGCCTTGAGATGGTGGAGCAGGGTGGTATAGTCGAGACCATACTCCTCATTGTCGATGCGGAGGGCGTACTTGCCGTAGAGGTTAGCAAAAGGATCACCGCCCAAGACGTTGTTGCCATCAAGAGTGATGAGGTCTGGGCATAGCTGCAAGATGTCGAGGAGGGATTCCTCGCCATTAAGCTCCATCTCAGATACATGGATGATGTAGCGGTCGCCCTGATGCTCTATCACGGCGGCATGGGCAGTCGGCATATAGCCTGCGAAGGCTCCACTCAGTGCGAGGGCGAAGAGCAGATGGCGGCTGCGTATTCTTAGGTTGTTCTCGTTCATAAATCTATGTCTTTTATTGGTTTGTTGATAAATGTTATGTCTTGAATTAGTGTATGTCGTCTTAACCAAACAGCTGCGTGATGAGCGGGATGGTGATAATGGATCCCAGGGTGGTGATGAAGGTGGTTTCGGTGATGAGCGATGGATCACGCCCATACTTGAGGCAGAACATGGTGCCGAAGCTAGCCACTGGCATGGCGATGACCACGGTGTTGATGTTGTTGACCATATCGTTGACACCACATACCTTGAAGAGGAAGTAGATGGAGAGCGGTACCACGGTGAGACGGAGCAGGGCGGTAATGTATATCTTGGTGCTGCCGATAATGTCTCGCAGAGGTAGCTTTGCCATCGACGAACCGATAATCATCAGGGCTGCTGGCACGGTGATGTTGCCCACCATTGTTACAGGGCGAGCGATGATGTCGGGGGTATGGATGCCGAGTGCCACGATGATGGCGGCAAGGAAGGCTCCGAGCATCGCTGGGCTGATGAGTACCTTAGGGTTGAACTGCTTCAAGCTATACTCGCCCTTGATGAGCATCACGCCTGCGGTGAAGATGAAGAAGGTGTTGGGCATATTGAGCAAGGCGGCGTAAAACACGGCGTGCGGGCCGAAGATGCTCGATACGATAGGATAGCCGATGAAGCCTACGTTGGCAAACATGAGGGCAAAACCTATCATGCCCTGGTCGTCATGACTCTTGGAGATGAGGCGAGGCACCCAGAATCCGAACACTAATAATATAATGTACGTGAGGAAGCCTACGCCGAGCAGGGGCAGAATGAGGGTACGATCAGGCAAGTCGTCGCCCATCACTGATGAGAGAACCAGCAGTGGGCAGGTGATGTCTACTACAATAGATGATAACTTCTTGTCAAACTTGTCGCCCATATAGCCTAGCTTGCAGGCGACGTACCCTAAAATCACGATGATGAACAATACCACCATCACTTCCAAATTCTGCATGATCCTGAATCTCCTATATAATCTTTATCTTCTTAAGTATCTTCTATATAATCTTTATCTTCTTAAGTATCTTCTATATAATCTTTATCTTCTTTATCATCTTTTGTCGATGAATCTTCTTGTGATATCTCCGTAATTCTCGATGCGGCGGTCGCGGAGGAATGGCCACCAGCGGCGCACATCCTCGCTATGCTTGAGGTCGATGTCTACCACGAGGCTTTCTTCCTCGTTGTCGTTCGCACGATAGTGGAGCTCGCCCTGAGGACCAGCCACAAAGCTGCTGCCCCAGAACTGGATGCCATCGGTCTGACCACTAGGGTCTGGCTCGAAGCCCACTCTGTTGACCGCTACCACAGGCAATCCGTTGGCTACGGCATGACCTCGCATCACGGTGGTCCAAGCCTCTCGTTGGCGCTGCTGCTCTTCTTCTGTATCGTAGGTGGCATAGCCGATGGCGGTAGGGTAGATAAGCATCTCGGCTCCCTGGAGTGCCATCAGTCGGGCTGCCTCTGGATACCACTGGTCCCAGCATACCAAGACTCCCAGTTTGCCCACGGAGGTCTGGATAGGGTGGAAACCTAAATCGCCAGGGGTGAAATAGAATTTCTCATAATAGGCAGGGTCATCAGGGATATGCATCTTGCGATACTTGCCAGCTATGGTGCCGTCTTTCTCAATGACTACCGCCGTGTTGTGATACAAGCCTGGGGCTCTGCGCTCAAAGAGGGAGGTGACGATGACTACGCTGAGATCCTTGGCTAGCTTGCCATAGAATTCGGTAGATGGACCAGGAATAGGCTCGGCGAGATTGAAATTCTCTACATCCTCCACTTGACAGAAGTAGAGGGTGTTGTGGAGCTCCTGCAGTACGATGAGCTCAGCTCCACGGTGGGCAAGGTCGATGATGCCCTCAGCGAGGCGAGTCTTGTTGTCGGCAATGTCTGCCGTGATATGTAATTGTAATATTCCGAGTTTCATTTAATTTTGAACTTTGAATTTTGAACTTGGGGATTTATGATTGACTCACATTCTTAACGTTCCTTCTGTCAATTGCATGGTGAGGCAATGGATGCTGCCATGCTGGCGAATGATGGTGAGCGAGTCTACGCCGATAATCTCCCGGTCGGGGAAGGCAAGTTGTATCTGGCGGCGTGCCTCCTCGTCTTTCTCGGGCTGATTGTAGGTAGGGTAGATCACCGCACCATTCAGTATGAGGAAGTTGGCATAGGTGGCTGGCAGTCGGTCGCCCTTGCTGTCCTTGTCAGTGGTGAGACGGTCGCCCTCGTCGTAGATGGCACCTGGCATCGGGAGCTTCAAAAGGCGATAAGGGTATCCCTCGAAGGTGAAGAGCTTCAGTAGTTGCTCCTCCAGAGCCTTAAAGTCTTCATATTGCTCATCTTCTGGGTCGTCGCACCCCATATATAATAAGGTGTCGTGAGGAGCCACACGTACGATGGTGTCGATATGGCCGTCGGTATCATCGCCTATCAGATTGCCATGGTCCAGCCATACCACTTGGCGAGCTTGGAAGAAATTCTTGAGCTGCGCCTCGATATTCTCACGAGTAAACGGCTGGTTGCGATGAGGAGCCAGCAGGCACTGGGACGTAGTGAAGATGGTACCCTTGCCATCGCTCTCTATGCTGCCACCTTCGAGCACAAAGCCCTGATGATTCTCCATGGCAGCATCAAAGGCTCCCTGATAATAGAGCTGCATATTGATGGCATTGTCTTTCTGCCAGGCAAACTTTTCTCCCCATCCATTGAACTTGAAGTCAAGCAGGTGAATAGGGATGGCGTAAGAATTGCGCTTGCTGCGAGACACGAGGGTGATGGGACCGTGATCGCGAGCCCATGTATCATTGGTGTCCATCTCGAATAGATGCACACGATTCATCTGCTCAGCCGAGAGACGTTCGGCAAGCATGGTTCGGGTACTCTCCTTGATAGGGGTTACCACAAGCAAATGCTCGAAGCGCGTGATGATGTCCGACAGTTCCAGATAGGTGTTGGTTATCTGTCGGAGGTATGGCTTCCAGTCGGTCCCGGCATGTGGCCAGGTGAGCATGATGGCACTTTGCTGCTCCCATTCGGCAGGCAGTGCGAAATCACAAGGCAATGAAGGTTGATACATAAGCTATACTATTTTAAAAAATTATGGTTGCAAAATTACTAAAAAAAATAATAACTTTCCCCTCTTTTTGCAAATAATTTTGATGAAAGCTGAAATAATGTATTAAAAAAGATTAAACAAAGGGGCTATCCGTTACAAAATCAATAAGAAATGCTTAACTTTGCAGTCTAAAAGATTAAAAAATACATAGGAGCGTGAAAATAAAACAGGTTGTTGATGCCCTTGAACATTGCGCGCCTCTGCCCTTGCAGGAAGGATACGATAATGCCGGCTTGCAAGTTGGATTGACAGAGACGGTAGAAATGTCAGGGGCATTGTTGTGTCTTGACGTCACTGAGGCTGTGGTGGATGAGGCTCTCCAGAAGGGCTGTAATCTCATCGTGAGCCACCATCCGCTGATATTCCGCAAGCTGGCTAGAATATCGGATGAGAACTATGTGCAGCGTACTGTGCTGAAGGCTATCAAGAACGATATTACCATCGTGTCGATGCATACCAATATGGATGCGGCTACGGGGGGCGTAAACTTCAAGATAGCAGAGAAACTGGGACTGAAGAACATTCAGTTCTTCGGTGGAGAGAAGGAAGTGGATGGCGTGAAAGGTGGCAATGGAGTGATAGGCGAATTTGCTGAGGAGCAAGCTGCCGATGACTTGGTGCTGATGCTCAAGGAGCGTTTTGGCGTGGAGTGTCTGCAGTGCAATCAGCTGTTGCGCCGTCCTATCCAGAAGGTGGCTCTCTGCGGAGGCGCAGGTTCCTTCCTGCTGGAGGATGCCATCCAGGCTGGTGCCGATGCCTTTATCACGGGCGAGATGCATTATCATGAGTACTTCGGTCATGAGCAGGAGATTCAGATATGTGTCATCGGTCATTATCAGAGTGAGCAGTTTACCAGTGAAATCTTCAGAAACATCATCATGGAGAATTTCCCTGAGGCTAAGTGCTACATCTCCGAGATCAACACCAATCCGATACTCTACATGTAAGTGAAGAGTGATGAACGAAGAGTGAAGAATTTGAATGCGATAAGGGGAGAGAATGCCCCTATGAGATATTAAAATATTAATTATTAAATAGTATAAAGAAATATGGCAAAGAAAGATCCTACAGATTTGACAGTGGAAGAGAAGTTGAAGGCTCTCTATCAGCTTCAGACCACTTTGTCGGGCATTGATGAGAATCGTGCTTTGAGAGGTGAGCTCCCTCTTGAGGTTGAGGACTTGGAAGACGAGATTGCTGGTCTTAACACTCGTATCGAGAAGATCAAGAACGAGATAGATCAGTTTGGACGTGCGGTTACTCAGAAGCAGCAAGAGATTGAGGACGCTAAGGCAAGCTTGGATCGTTATCATTCACAGCTCGAAACCGTTAGCAACAACCGTGAGTACGATACATTGAGCAAGGAGATAGAGTTCCAGGAGTTGGAAATCGAGCTTTGCAACAAGAAGATTCGCGAGGGTCAGTTCAAGATGCGTGATTGCGAGCATGATTTGCACAAGGCTGAGGAGCAGAAGGCAGACCGTGAGAAGGGTTTGATAGAGAAGCGCTCTGAGCTGGAAGACATCATGGCTGAGACACGTGAGGAGGAAGATCGCCTCCATGAGAAGGCTCTCGACTTGGAGAAGAAGATTGAGCCACGCTTGCTCGCTAGCTTCAAGCGTATCCGCAATGGTGCTCGCAATGGTTTGGGCATCGTTTACGTACAGCGTGGTGCTTGTGGCGGTTGCTTCAACAAGATTCCACCTCAGCGCCAGTTGGACATCAAGATGCACAAGAAGATTATTCCTTGTGAGTACTGTGGTCGTATCTTAATCGACCCAGAGTTGGCTGGTATTAAGGTTGAGACTCCTAAGGAGGAGAAACCAAAGCGCAAGCGCGCTATCCGCAAGAAGAAGACTGAGGCTCCTGAAGAGGGAGAATAAATCATATATGCAGTATCCTATATGATATAGAATAAAAGCTCGCCCACATTAACTGTGAGGGCGAGCTTTTTTTATGGAATTGTTAGCAAGAGGAAAGTCTCTTGCTTGTTTTTTATTTTACCTTAATTCCGCAACACTATAGTTTAACATTATTTATAAGTGCCTGAGCAA
>OOCQ01000923.1_pt1 | contig 21112 bp, 18 predicted proteins | sample 1671121 | NCBI WGS metagenome assembly OOCQ01 (sample SAMN06348124, study PRJEB24527) | human gut metagenome | biome: human gut; feature: ankylosing spondylitis patient; material: feces | host: Homo sapiens | place: China | collected 2015-10 | reverse complement strand
TGCAGGAAATCAAGTTGCAGGATTGCGAGCAGCGCAAGCGAAAGGAGTGGGAGGAGACACAGGTGAATCTTTTCAGAGTGCAGCAGAAATCTCTAAAACTACAGCAGACCCAGGAGGCTGGAAGTATTTTTATCAATGAGGTGAAGAATATCGTTGTGACGGTGGTTGCCGCTACGGCGGTAATCCAAGGGCACATGACCTTGGGTATGATGCTCGCCGTGCAGTATATCATCGGACAGCTCAACTCGCCGGTGGAACAGTTGATGAACTTCTTCTATTCCGTGCAGGATGTGAAAATCAGTCTGGAACGAATCAATGAGATTCATCAGATGGATGATGAGAACGGAAAGGATGGCTTGCTGACTGGTCTTGAACATCCTGAGGATGGTATCCATATCAGCAACATCATGTTCAAGTATGATCCTCATGCCCTCAGAAAGACGATAGACGGGGTGGATATTCATATTCCTCAAGGCAAGGTGACGGCGATAGTGGGAGCATCGGGCAGCGGAAAGACCACGCTCATCCGATTGATGCTGGGTTACTACCCGGTGCTGGAAGGAAAAATTACCATCGGCAATACCGACATCAATCAGCTCAACAGGAAATGGTGGCGCAGACAGTGTGGCGTGGTGATGCAGGAGGGCGTCATCTTCTCGGAGAGCATCGGGCGCAACATAGCCGTGGATGATGCAGAGATAGATGAAGACCGTTTGATGAGAGCTGCCGAGATAGCTTGCATCAAGGATTATGTGATGGCCTTGCCGCTGAAGTTCAACACCAAGATAGGGCGTGATGGCGTAGGACTGAGCCAGGGCCAGAAGCAGCGCATCCTGATAGCAAGGGCGGTGTATAAGAATCCTGACTATATCTTCCTGGACGAGGCGACCAACTCGCTTGATGCCAACAATGAGCGTAATATCGTGGAGAACCTGGATAAGTTCTATCAAGGCAAGACGGTTGTCATTGTGGCGCATCGCCTGAGTACGGTGAAAAATGCCGACCAGATAGTAGTCCTCGACCAGGGTAAGGTGGTTGAGGTAGGCAACCATGAGTCATTAACCGCCAAGCGAGGGGCGTATTATAACCTTGTGAAGAATCAGCTAGAGCTGGGAAACTGATTTCATAAGCTTTGTAGTTTCTATGTTGATGAATTAAATAATAGCCCTTACGCTGTAAAACGTGCAAAAATCCCTCAATGAGGGATAAAAATGATTAAATTCATCCCTCATTGAGGGAACTTTTTGAAAGAATTCATCCCTCATTGAGGGATTATTTGTATCTTTGCCGCAGTTTTAAACGATATTCATCTAAAAGAGCAAGATATGATAGACAATAAACTATATGAATACATGGCGGAGCTGCTGAAACGTACTCCGCTTGATTTCATCAGATATAAATATGATGAAATCAACTGGAATGGACGGCTAATAGGCATCGTGGGACCGCGAGGCGTTGGAAAATCCACCATGATACTTCAGCGCATCAAGCTATCCAAGGAAGGCCATCACCTGTATGTGTCGGCCGACAATATCTATTTTTCAAATCATTCCCTGATTGACTTCGCCGACGAGTTTATCAAGGAGGGTGGTACACATCTTTATATAGATGAAATTCACAAGTATGCCGGATGGAGCAGAGAACTGAAGCAGATTTACGACATGCACCCATCCCTGAACCTTATCTTTACCGGTTCATCGGTATTGGACATCAAGAAGGGAGAAGCTGATCTGAGCCGTCGGGCACTGATGTATATGATGCAAGGCTTGTCGTTCAGGGAATACCTGCAACTTTTTGAAGGAATCAAGACCAGAGTTTTCTGTCTCGACGAAATTCTCAATCACCAGGTAGAGATTCCGGGGTTGGAACATCCATTGCCAGTTTTCAGAGCGTACCTCGACCATGGCTATTACCCATTTGCCATAGAGGGAGATTTTACGCAGAGAATGCTGCAGGTGATAGACCAGACGGTAGAAGTTGACATTCCGCAATATGCCGATATGAAAGCCTCAACAGCACGCAAGCTGAAGCGTATGCTCGTTATTCTTTCCGGGTTGGCTCCCTACAAGCCAAGCGTAGAGAACCTTGCCACGGAAATCGGGGTGAGCAAGAACAACGTGCCTGATTATCTGGTCTATCTGGAACGTGCCGGAATGATAGGTCTGCTCAGAGATGATACTTCGGGGATGCGCAATCTTGGAAAGGTAGAAAAAGTATATGTCGATAATCCAAGCCTGATGTCTGTACTCACCCCTAATCCCAATATTGGAAACATAAGGGAAACTTTCTTCTACAATCAGATGAGAGAAAAGCAGGATGTTACTTCCTCCAGGGTTTCCGACTTTACCATTGGTGACTATACCTTTGAGATTGGCGGAAGGAAGAAAGGTAAAAAGCAGATAGAGGATGTAAAAAACGGACGTATCGTAAAAGATGATATCGAGACGGGGCATGGAATCATCATCCCTCTCTGGTACTTCGGAATGAATTATTAACAAGCGGTACTGTTTAAGCGCTATGATCATCTATGTATGGATGCTGATGACGAAAAGAGCATGAAGCTATCACCAGTTGAGCTTTATATTTTCTATTCCCCAACTTTTTGGGGAATAGTTACACACTATTTCCCCAATTTCCACAGGTCCGTTTTATGGCACGAAACAGATAACCATCTGAAAATCAACAGAATCATAATTTTACCTATATTTGGCACGCTGATTGCAACAATGAATAAAGGGTTCGATAATGAATCCACAGATTCTGAGTAAGACGTTAAGATTAAATTCGTTTCTCAACATAATGACAGCGCATTTTGCAGTGCGTATATAGATAAAAATAGGTAGAAATAGTTTTCATAAAGGTAAAGGTTTATATTTAGGTTTATCATTTGCATTTTATTGCATATCTTGAAAAATAGATGTAATTTTTAGGTTCGATTAATGAAGAGGGAAGTCTGCTGGCAGTGATGCCGGCAGACTTCTCCACTTTAAGCCCTATTTACCATAACTGTCCTTACCGGGATGAAACACGGTTTGGCAGAAATGATTAAATTAATTATACTTTGATGCCACTTTTGCAGCATTTATTGCCAGTTCTGGCAAAAACCGTTCACTCCTGATATAAAAATTCACCTGGCACATAACTTGCTAATACATAAGATGAAAGCGGAAGCCGAAAGGGCAAGGGGAACGATAAGAACCCTAAGCAATGACATTTGAGGGTTTCTCGAAATCCTTGAGTCCCGAAAGCCGAAGCGTTCATTAAGAAAAAGGATAAATTAGAAGAATAAAAGGATAAATTAATAAACAATTAGAAATCCCGACAGAACCGGAAGGCGAAGAGAGGACGAGAAAAATATAATTTGGAGGTTTTACATTATGTTGTTAGCTCGTAGAAATAACAGTGTTTCAAATTGGTTGAACAGTTGGTTTAATGACAACTTCTTTGATACCGAATTGATGCCACGCATGAACGCCACAGCTCCAGCTGTTAACGTAAAGGAGGATGCTACAGCTTACACAATGGAGATTGCAGCTCCTGGCTTGAAGAAGGATATGGTTAAGATGAACATCGACAAGGATGGCTATCTGAATGTATCTATCGAGAACAAGAACGAGAAGAAGGAGGAAAAGAAGGAAGAGCATTACCTGCGTCGTGAATTCTCTTACAGCAGCTACTCTCAGAGCTATGCTTTACCAGAGGATGCCAACCACGAGAAGATTTCTGCTGAGGTCAGCGATGGTGTCTTGAAGATTGAGATTCCTAAGGTAGCCAAAGAGGAGAAGAAAGACGATGTTAAGCACATTGAGGTAAAGTAATCACTCATAACGTGCTAAGCAGCTTTCGGGATGACATTTCATTGCACCCTAGAAAATAATTAAAACGGAGGGCTAGTCCTGATAATGGGACTAGCCCTTTTTTTGTGCCGGTTCTTTTATACAGGTTCTCCTATATATGCCTGCCTCACTGTTTTTTTTATCTTTTTTAATCCTATTTTCCCTATGCATTCAACTAAAATTCATACCTTTGCATTATCTTTTCAAAAAACAACAAAATGTAATCAATATGAAACAGAAAGATGTTATAACAGGATGGCTTGTAGCATTCATTATCAGCTGTATGATGCTGGCGGGATGCACCGAAAAAAACAGGAAGCTAGAGAAGAAAAACGTGAAAGTTGAGACTATCTCCGTGGGGAATACAAACCTGGGGGGAACGAAAGACTATGTGGGAACCATCGAGGAAAAGATGGGATCTACACTCAGCTTCGAGATAGCCGGAAACATCACTTCCATACGGGTGGAAGAAGGAGATAGAGTGAGCAAGGGACAGCTGCTCGCCACCATCAACCCTACCACCGTGAAGGAGGCTCACCGGGCAACACTCACCACCCTGAAACAGGCGCAGGATGCCTACAGAAGATTCCTGCCCCTGCACCAGTCGGGAACCATCTCGGATATGAAATGGGTGGAGATAGAAAGCAAACTGGAACAGGCAAAGGCGGCCGAAAGCATCGCCCGCCAGCAACTCTCCCACTCTACCCTCACAGCTCCTTTTGCAGGCGTCATCGCTGCCAAGAACGTGGACTTGGGAACCTACGTGCTCCCCGGACAGCCTGTGCTGAAACTCGCCAATGTGGCACAAGTCAACGCCAAGATATCCGTACCCGAAGCTGAAATATCTCATCTGCACGTGGGCGACAAGGTGAAACTGACGGTAGCCGCTCTTTCGGGTGCCATTTTCCGGGGAACGATTTCAGAAAAAGGCATCGATGCCAACCCCATCTCGCATACCTACGATGTCAAGGTGGGCATCACCAATCCGCAGGGCCGTCTGCTCCCAGGCATGGTATGCAACGCCCAGGTGCAGGGTAGCGCTGCTACCCCATACCACATTACCGTTCCGCCACAAAGCATTGAACTGGATGTAGATAACTCCCGATTCGTATGGACCGTGGTAAACGGAAAGGCACATCAGCAACCCGTAACTACCGGCGATTTCGAAGGCGACGGCATCGTCATCCTTTCGGGACTGAAGGCTGGCGACCAGGTTATCATCAATGGCCAGCAGAAAGTTTCTGAAGGAATGAATGTAGATACAGCAAAAAGCGATAACCGATAAAAAAAAGTGGAGGGAAAAGATATGAATCAAGAGACAAACAAACCGGAGAGAGACACTGCCCTTCGCGACCACATCAAGGCACGCATCACCAGGAAGCCCAACCGCATCATCAAGCGCTCGTTCATCGAGTCGGCGATGTGCAACCACAACATCGTGATGCTTCTGATGGGCATGCTCGTATTTCTAGGCATACTCGGCATCTGCATCATGCCCAAGCAGGAGATGCCGCAATTCACCATCAGGCAGGGTGCCTGCGTAGCCGTATATCCGGGCGCTACATCCGGAGAGGTGGAAGAACGGGTGGCTAAACCGCTGGAGAACTTCATCTTCGGATACAAGGAGGTGAACAAGAAAAAGACCTATACCCAGAGTAAGGACGGCATGCTGATCGTGTTCCTAGAACTCAACGACGACGTGGAGGACCGGGATGCCTTCTGGAGCAAGTTCAAGCATGGCCTGCAGGCCTTCAAGAGCTCCCTTCCTACGGGTGTCCTTGCCCTGCAGGCTGTGGATGACATCGCCGATACCTCTGCCCTGCTCATCACGATGGAAAGCAAGCAGAAAACCTATAGGGAACTGAATACATACATAGACCAGCTGAAGGACAGACTGCGCCGCATTGATGCCATCTCGAACCTGCGAACCTACGGACTGGAAAACGAACAGATAAGCATCTGCCTGGACCAGAACAAACTGGCCAAATACGGCATCGGCCCCTATAAGATTCTGAACGACCTTGCCCTGCAGGGCTTCACCACCGTGAGCGGAAACCTGGAGATGGGCAACCTCAACCTGCCCATCCACATCACCGACTCCTACAACAACGAGCGGGATGTGGCAGAACAAATCGTATATTCCGACCCCAAGGGCAACATCGTGCGCCTGAAGGACATCGCACAGATTAAAAGAGAATATCCGAAACTGAATAAATACATCAAGAGCAACGGCAACAAATGCGTGCTCCTATCCATTGAAATGCGACCGGGAAACGACATCGTGAAGATGGGAAGAGACGTACACAAGACGATGGATGATTTTGAACAGTCCCTGCCAGGCGATGTACACATCAATACCATTACCGACCAGAGCAAGGTGGTAAGCGAATCGGTACTTAACTTCCTGCGCGAGCTGCTCATATCGGTCATCTCCGTCATCATCGTGGTCATCCTGCTCATGCCGCACCGCGTGGCAGAGGTATCAGCCCTCAGCATCCCTATCACCATCTTCTCGTCGGTGGGCATATTCTATCTTTTCGGCATGGAGCTGAACACCGTTACACTGGCAGCCCTCATCGTAACACTGGGTATGGTGGTGGATGATTCCGTGGTTATCATCGACAACTACATGGAGAAGCTGGGCCATGGCATGTCACGCTGGCATGCAGCCATCGCCGCTCCTAGAGAGTTCTTCATGTCGGTGCTTTCTGCCACGCTCAGCATCTCGCTCACCTTCTTCCCATTCCTCTTTACCATGCATGGCGACATGGGCGATTTCGTAAAATCATTCCCCTGGGCCATGTTCATCATCCTGAGCATCTCGCTCATGGTTTCGCTGCTGCTCACACCTTATTTACAGTATATGGTGATTCACCAGGGCATCAGCAGCCAGCACAAGCCCAACGCACGCAAAAAGCCGCTCGACTATCTGCAGATGGGGTACACCTGGTTGCTGAAACGCTGTTTCGCCTTTCCACGCACCACCCTCGCTGTGGGCATCATGCTGGTGAGCATCGGAGCCATCATCTCCGTACATCTTCCGCAGAGAATGATGCCTATCGCCGAGAGAAACCAGTTTGCCGTAGAGTTCTATCTGCCTAGCGGAACCACCGCTGCAAGAACCGCACAGGTGGCAGATTCTATGGCCCACATCCTGCAGCGCGACCCGCAGGTAACAGCCGTAACCACGTTTGTTGGTCAGGGTTCACCCCGTTTCCACACCACCTATGCGCCGCAGATTGGCGGTGAGAACTTTGCACAGTTTATCGTGAATACGGTAGATAACGATGCCACAGAAGAGGTACTCGACCGATATGCCGACCGATACTCCAACTATTTTCCCGACTGCTACATCCGCTTCAAGCAGATGGATTACAACAACGCCACCTACCCTATCGAAGTAAGAGTGAGCGGCGACAGCATGGGCGACCTGAAGGCTGCCGCCAGGAAGATAGAAGCCTGCATGCACAAGATAGAAGGCATCAACCTGATTCGTACCAACTACGAAGAGCCTCTGCCTGGCATCAGGGTAACTCCAGATGCTACCGAGGCCAACCGGCTGGGTGTGAACAAGACCATACTCTCTGCCGACCTTGCCATTCATTTTGGCGATGGCATCCCGATGGCCACCCCTTGGGAAGGCGACTATCCGGTGAAGATGGTTCTGAAATCGGAAAACGACAGCGACCTTGCCAATGAATACATCCCCGTGATGGGAGGAACATCGAGCGTTCCACTCCGCCAGCTGGCTAAGATTTCGCCCGACTGGCACGACGGCAGCATCATACGCAGAAACGGCGTGCGTACCATCTCTATCATAGGTGAACCTTTAAGGGGATTCAATGCCAACCAATTGGCCAACGAACTGAAGCAGGAAGTTTCCAAACTCCCGCTAGATTCCAGTCTTGATTGGGAGATTGGCGGTATGGCAGAAAAGGATGCCGAAACCCTTCCTCAGGTTACATCGGGCGTGATGATAGCAGCCTTGATCATCTTCTTCATCCTGCTCTTCCATTTCAAGCGCATCAGTCTGGCACTGGTGAATCTCTCGTCCATGTCGCTCTGCATCTTCGGTGCAGCGATAGGCCTTCTGGTTACGGGTTTCGACGTAAGTCTTACCTGCATATTGGGCGTAGTGAGCCTGATGGGTATCCTGGTAAGAAACGGCATCATCATGCTCGACTATGCCGAGGAACTGCGCCGCGACAAGGGGTTATCGGTAAAGGAAGCTGCCTTCCAGGCTGGCGAACGCCGCATGCGCCCTATCTTCCTTACATCGGCAGCCGCCTCGGTAGGCGTACTGCCTATGATGGTAGAGAACAATACGCTGTGGTCGCCAATGGGAGCCGTTATCTTCTTCGGTACGCTTATCTCGATGGTACTCATCGCCACCATCCTGCCTGTGCTCTATTGGCTCGTGTTCGACAAGCACGGCAAGTATAGTTTGAGGAAGCAGTAAACGCAGAAGCCTGCCGGCATCACTGCCGGCAGGCTTCACTTTTATAAACCGAACCTAAAATCCTACTTATCTTTTGAGATAATAAAACTGCAATTTAAACCTAAATATAAACTTTTACCTTGATGAAAACTCTTTCTACTTCTTTACCTATCTATATATATATGTACTGCAAAATGTGTTGCATTTGTGTATGCCTAGAATTGAGTTATATCAGAGAACTGCTTACTCAGAAACAGTTGCCTGTGCTGCAGGCTGCTCTGTCTGAACAGTATCTACAGACTCTGCTGAATCCTTAGGAGTTTCAGGTGCTACTGTATCAACTGGAACTACTTCAGAATTATCTATCATCATTTTGCCTGATGCAAATACGTTGCTTACTGAAACCATTACCATAGCTGCGATAGCTGCAAAAACGAACTTCTTCATAATCTTATCTATTTTAAATTGTTACTAATTTATTGTTATTTACTCTGTTTTGTGGATTCATTATCGAACCCGCTATTCATAGTTGCAACCAGCGTGCCAAAAAAACAGATAAAATCATGATACCATTGATTTACAGATAGTTATCGATTTTACACCATAAATTAGGATTGTGGAAATTGGGGAAATAGTGTGGAACTATTCCTCAAAAAGTTGGGGAATGGACAAGATAATGATAAGGAAAATGATATAGAAAATGATAAACGTGTTTGCAATCAAACATGTTTGCATCCAAACATGTTTGATTGCAAACATATTATGCCAGAGATGTGCTGCAGAAAAGCGGAATAACAACTTAATATAACAAACATTTAGTAAAATCAACTTAAATCTATCTAATATATAAAAAAGCAATCGATAATTCTGTTTTTTATCAATATCTTTGCAAAAAACATATGGCAGTTTGCAGAAACTGACATATATATGATTGAAGAAACTGATACATAATTGCGATGAAATTTACAACTACCCACATACAGCACAACCATAGATGTAATGTTCCCCATTACATCCTCAACTGTAGTCTCCGGAAATAATATCTATCTTGCTTGAGATAACATATTATTAACGAATTAAAAATTACATGGGTTTAATCATTTTATATTTTTTAGGTGCTCTGTCACTATCCTTTTTATGCTCCGTACTGGAAGCAGTGTTACTATCCACTCCGATGTCGTTTATCTCGATGAAGGAGAATCAAGGCAACCAGACTGCCGCACTGATGAAAAAGTACAAGAACAACGTAGATCGACCTGTGGGTGCCATTCTTTCACTCAACACCATTGCCCACACCATCGGTTCTGCCGGAGTAGGTGCCGAATCTATGAAACTCTTTGGCGAAGAATACTTCGGTATCATTTCCGCTATTCTCACCCTGCTTATTCTGGTACTTTCTGAAATCATCCCGAAAACCATCGGTGCCTCCTATTGGCGTTCTCTGGCCATGCCATCTACCAGGATTATCAGGGTACTCATCATCATCACCTACCCGCTGGTTCTGCTCTCAGAACTTATCACCAAGGTATTTACCCCTAAAGTTCATCAGGCTTCCATGAGCCGCGAGGAAGTATCGGCCATGGTAGATGTAGGTACCACAGAGGGCATCTTCCGCGAATCGGAAAGCAAGATTATCAAAAGCTGCATCCACCTGGCTGGAGTAAAGGCCAAGGAGGTAATGACTCCATCCATCGTCGTAGAATCGGCCAACATGAATCTGACCACCAAGGAGTTTTACGAACAGAAGGAATGGAATTTCTCGCGCATCCCGGTGTATGACAACAATAAGGACTACATCGTGGGATACGTATTGAAAGACATGGTCCTCAAATCGGTTTCAGACAATGAGTTCAAAACCCGATTGTCAGAACTGATGCGACCTATCCTTTCCTTCAACGAGGAGGAATCTCTTTACCAGATATGGGAAAAGATGCTGGAAAAGCGGGAACATATCTCTATCATCGTGGATGAATACGGATGCCTCAGAGGCGTAGTTTCCATGGAAGACGTAATTGAAACAATGACCGGCGTGGAAATCGTAGATGAAGACGATGTGGCTGTGGATATGCAAGCTCTGGCTAAAGAAAAGTCGCGCATGATGATGCAGAAAAAGAAAGGTTAAAATAAAACAGTGAGCCCGGCATTATGCCTGCCTCACTGTTTTTTTATCTGACTCCACTTTTAAAAGTGGATTAAATTTGAATTAAACATATTCTTATATTGTTGTTTGAGACTTCAAAGTTACGAAAAACACCTATTTCAATACGAATACCTTCGTTTCATGGGCAGCTACACTACCCTTCCACCTGCTTGCCTTTCTGGCAATATCGCGATGCTGCCAGACATCTCTTACCACATACTTGCCGTTTAAGCCCAACTGCCTGAAATCTGCCTGTATGCTGATGGCCTTGTCGCTGCAGTTAAGAATAGCTACGGCATGGGTACCATTGGCCAAAGGACGAACATAAATCTGATAATCTGCCTGATTCACCTTGCGCTCTGCTGCCTTGCCCAGCGGATCCTGATTGATGGCGATAATCTCCCTGTTCAGGAGAATGCGCTTATCCTCAGCCGAAAGCTTTCGAAGATCGTTGCTCAGTGCCAATACCGACGACATCATGCACCACATACTCATCTGAGTCTGATATTCCGTATAGTTGCACCCTACTCCACCCAAATCGCTGGATGGGCCGCCCTTGCCGTTCAATCCCACTACCAGCATATCCATATCCGGCCACTGGCCGTGGCGCACATCCTTGGCAAGCGGTGCGGTGACGTTCACGATATCGAGGATACCCATTCCGCCCTGGTGAACAATATCCTTCCACATATCTCTTACATCATAGCTGGTTCGCCAGAGAGAACCGCCTACCTGCTCGCACCACTCTTCGCAGTTGCGCTGTCCCCACTCGCAGATGCCGAGCACGATGTTTCTGCCCGACTTGCTCAAGGCCTGGGCCATGGTACGATAGCGCTTCCGGGCAGTGGCACTATCCTCAGGAGCATGGCAGTAATCATATTTCAGATAGTCGATGCCCCACGAAGCAAAGGTGCGGGCATCCTGCTCCTCGAAGCCGTAACTGGCTGTCCATCCGCCGCAGGTAAGCTGAGCCGCATCAGAATAGATGCCCAGTTTCAAACCCTTGGAGTGGACATAATCGGCAAGCGCCTTGATGCCATTCGGAAATTTCTCAGGGTCTGGAATGATGTTGTTGTGGCGGTCACGGCCACCCTGCCACAAGTCATCAATGAAGATATACTCGTAACCTGCATCTCGGAAACCATGTTCCACCATGGCATCGGCTGTTTCCTTAATCAGTTTCTCGCTGATGTTCCCCTGAAAGAGGTTCCAGGTCATCCATCCCATAGGAGGAGTTTTTGCCAACTGGTTACGTTCCAGAAGCGTTTCGCTTTTCTGGGCAAAAGATGATGTGGCAAGTAATGCTGCAAAAGCAATAGATAAGATTTTCTTCATGTTGCATTTTAATTATATGGTTCGTATTATAGAATGATAGATGGCAAAGATATAACTTTTTATCGGAAAAGTCTTACTTCCTTAATGATATTTAACACTTTTGAATGGCGAACACTGCAAGTAGCATTTCTCCCCTACCCTAAAAACGCAGAAACCGGCCGACATCACTGCCTGCAGAATGTGTTTGCATGCAAACATGCTTGCATGCAAACACAGCCGGCTATATGGGGCTGCAATTGCATAGCAGAAGATATAGCGAAGATATAGAGCAGGAAACGATGAGCAGGATATTGATACTTATTATATGAAAAACAGCTACTTACCTACTTCACACCATAAGAGATATCTGAAAGAATGATATGAAATGATATGAAATTATTCTCAAAGAATCGGGGAATAGTAAGAACCCCCAAAAAGCTACCATTATCTTTAGTTTTTGTTTCTACCTTAGAAACACTCTGTTTCTTATATAGAAACAAGGTGTTTCTAATATTGAAACTAAGTGTTTCTAAGGTAGAAACTAATCGCAATATAAATCGCCTTAATCTTAATAGTCTTTTCCTTGACTTTTTATTTATATACATTCATATATTGAACCAATGCTTCGCGCAATATATCCTCGCATTTCTTTTTGGTTTTAATCTTCGTCAGCATAAGCAGTTCATACTCCTCATCCGACAGATATGTCTGAACTCCATGCATCGTTTTCCTTTTCTCAGCCTGAGTTAATTTCTTTTTCTCTACATCAGGTTGTCCAACACCTGGGCGAACAGCCTTATTCATATTACTGAAAGCTGCGTGAAAATCCTTTCCCATATTTTCTTATTCTTGATTATTTAAATTTTAAACAATTCGTTTATTACCATTTCATAGTCTATTGCAGCCGTGCAATATGGAGCATAATGGTACAGATCCTTCATTTCGGTCTGCGATTCATTTACCTTGACGCAACGGCGAATGCCATGAGACAACACCTTATCGCCATAATTCTCTCTGAGATATTCCATGGCAGAACGCACAATGCGTGGGCGCTCATCCAGCATTACCGGCAACAGACCTAATAATTCCAGCTCTCTGTTCAGGGCAAATCTTCCGTTTTTAACTTCCTCCATGGCAGAAAGAACGGCCGCCAAACCATTCACGGAAAGTCCTTCCATCTGAACAGGAACGAGCAAATGACTTGCAACAACCATGGCATTGAAAGTAGATTGCGATAAGGCTGGCGGACAATCTATAAAGATGTAGTCGAAATAATCTATTGGATTACCAATTCCTTCGCCGGTAAAATCCATACAGTCGCTGTTGAGACAAGCTCCTAACACCTGGCGTGGCGCACCTGTATTCTGCAGAAAAGGATCTACATCCTGCATCTTGGCAGAACCGGGAACATAATACACCCCTATCTCTGATTTATAGATAGGCAATCCCTTGCATGCTATCATTGAATCAAAAACAGTGGCACACCCTTCTGGAGCATGATTCAAGAGGGTTAAGTTACACTGAGGATCCAAGTCTATTTCAAGGATTCTTAGTTTCCTATCCTTTCGTAACATCCCGGCAGCCAGATTCTGCACTGTTGTTGTTTTGCCTACGCCACCTTTATTATTGACGATAGCCAGGATCATTTTCAGTTTATCTTCCATGTCTATGACGTTTAAATATTATTTTTTTCGGGTGCAAAGATACATCTTTCTCCTGATATAACCAAGAGAAAAAACAAAAATGTTTGCATGCAAACATGCCATCTTTCAAACATGTTTGCATGCAAACATGTTAAAAAACAAGAATAACAAGCGTCAATAATCATACTAACCATTTGGTTTCCAACACATTTATGAGCATCAAGGTTCTATAGACAAATGCATAAAATATAGCAAACATGTTTGTTAACAAACATGCAAACATGCAAACATGATTGCCAACAAACATACAAACATGATAGTTTGCAAACATACAAACATGCAAGCATATTACATGTTTTCGCTCATAATTGCTCGTTTCTGAAAGAAAATTAGTAATTTTGCAGCCGAAAAGAAGTATCTTATACAGATAATTATATAGATACTCATACAGATAAAGGAAGATATATAGTTTTTAATAGACAAATGACAGATTCAATTCAGAACATCTTAGTTCAGGTTAGCGATTTTCTCTGGTCGTATATCATCATCGCCGTTTTGATATGCTGTGCCGTGTTTTTCACTTGGCGTACCCGCTTCGTGCAGTTCCGTCTCATCAAGGAGATGGTCAGGCTGCTGCTACATCCCGACAAGGTTCAGCCCGACGAGATAGGGCATGATGAACTCTCCATGGACGTGAAGGTGGATGGCGAGATGAAGCACATCTCCTCCTTCCAGGCATTCGTGGTGGCATTGGCAAGCCGCATCGGTACAGGTAATCTTGCAGGAGTGGCCACCGCCATCAGCATCGGTGGACCGGGAGCCGTATTCTGGATGTGGATGCTGGCTCTGCTGGGCTCCGCATCGGCCTTCATAGAATCTACGCTTGCCCAACTTTACAAGCGCAAGGGCAAGACCTCCTTCTATGGCGGACCAGCCTATTACATGAAGCATGGATTGGGAAAGGGCTGGATGGGCATACTCTTTGCCATTCTGATGATCATCACCTTCGGTTTCGCCTACAATTCCGTACAGAGCAATACCATCTGCCTGGCATGGCAGAAGGCATTCGGCATAGAGCCTGCCACCATGGGCATCGCGCTCACGGCACTCACCCTGCTCATCATCTTCGGCGGTATCCATAGAGTGGCTAAGTTTTCTTCTACGGTGGTTCCCGTGATGGCCATCATCTATCTCCTCATAGCCGTTGGCGTAGTAATCTGGAACATCACCAGTTTGCCTCGGGTGCTGCTTACCATTGTGGAGAATGCCTTCGGATTCAATCAGGCTGCAGGCGGCGTGCTTGGCGTAACGGTGATACAAGGCATCAAGCGAGGCCTGTTCAGCAATGAGGCAGGCGAGGGTAGTGCTCCTAATGCAGCAGCGGTGGCCACGGTGAGCCATCCTGTAAAGCAGGGACTCATCCAGGCATTGGGCGTATTCACGGATACCCTGGTAGTATGTTCCTGCACCGCATTCATCATCCTGATGAGTGGGGTAGATGTCACAGCATCCAATGGTATCCAGCTTACGCAGGATGCCCTGACTCACGAAATCGGAAGCATCGGCAATCCTTTTGTTGCAGTGATGATATGGCTCTTTGCCTTCAGCAGCATCATCGGCAATTATTATTATGGAGAGACCAACGTGAGATATATCAAGGATACGAAGTTGGGCGTGTTTATCTATCGCCTTGCCGTGGCAGCGATGGTGATGATTGGTGCCGTAGTTTCGCTGGATTTTGCATGGAGCTTTGCCGACATCACTATGGCACTTCTCACTCTCTGCAATCTCGCAGCCATCGTCCTGCTTTCCCGCCAGGCCGTCTTCTTGCTGCAAGACTATCGCAGACAGAAGAAGGAAGGCAAGAACCCAGTGTTTACCAAGGACAAGATGCCTGAGATTGCCGATAAATTGGAGGCATGGTAAATTGGAGGTATAATAAGCTGGAGGCATGATAGAAAAATAGTGTCATGAAAAAAGAAAAGGCAGCTATAAGCATCTTCACAAATGCTTACAGCTGCCTTTCTTAATATATATATGGAAAACTACTTTCTACAATTCTCTCAAATTTTTCAAGAAGCATCGCCTGTTAAGCGAAGTCCTTCATGTTAGATCTTGCACCATACTCTGCGCATCCTGCAACGACCATTCCTAAAATCATCATAATCTTATCCTTTCTCTATATTTACCTGTTATCCTAATCTACATCTTTTTTACCTCATCTAATATCCATTAGAGAAGCTTTACTGGAAGCATCCTATGGATGCCTCTCAAAGCTTGCTTACTTGCCGAGACTGATCTTCTTGTTTACATTTACAATCTCTGCAAAAAGAGCAGCTACAACTGCCATTATAAATCCTAATACCATCATAATTGTTACCCTTTCTTTACTTTAATTATTCGTTATTCAATCTTTTCGAGTGCAAAGGTAATGCCTTTTTGTGTGCGCACACAATTTTTTGGAAAGAAAATGCAGAAAAGGGTATGATTTCTTGATTTCAGTCAAAAACTATCATGCCAATTGGAGCAAAATGGCAGGTTTTCCTTTCAGAAGTCCGACTTTCAACTGCTGTTTCAACGAGAATGATACATCAACATTAAAACTTTTCCCCATTTCTCTTGCTGATTTCAGATGAATTGGCTATCTTTGCACTTGATAAGGTATTCATAACAGTATCTTTATAGTGGGCAATACCTCCGTGAGGCTTAGACGCTGCGGTTTGAAGGGTATTGCCCTCGTTTCTATCGGCAGTTCTATACCATCGAGACACTGCAATGATGAATGTAATTTCAACATCCTATACCATTCTATCGGCAGTACGATAGTAAGGTGATTCTTTATGCTCATTGTGGTGCAGATTAGTTGATCAACCTGTTGAACAGCCGATTTTAGCTGAAATTTGAAGATTTTGTACTCCTATGCAAAAATACTGCATACCGGTATTGTAATTTTGCACTAAAAAAGATAGGAGATTAAGAAAATGAAAGAATTTGCAATGAATGGAACCCCTGTTAAGATGTGGGCAAAGATGTGTGACGCGACGGCTTGGCAACAAATATCGAACCTTTGTAGCCTGCCTTTTGTTTTTCATCATTTGGCATTGATGCCTGACTTACATGGCGGAAAGGGTATGCCTATAGGAACTGTCCTTGCTACCAGGAATGTCGTGATTCCGAATGCCGTGGGCGTGGATATAGGTTGTGGTATGTGTGCTGTCAAAACCAATATCCAGGTGGAGACGATAGAACAGGATGTTCTGAGAAAGAAAATCATGCGAGGCATACGCCATCAGATTCCTTTAGGAATGGAACACCACAAGGTAGCCCAGGATGAGAAGTATATGCCGGTAAATCATGCTATTGATGGCATGACTGTCGTTAAGCGTCAATATATATCAGCTACCAAGCAAGTGGGAACACTTGGTGGAGGAAATCACTTCATTGAACTTCAAAAGGACGATGAAGGATGGCTTTGGATCATGATTCACTCTGGGTCAAGAAACTTGGGCAAACAGGTATGTGATTATTATACCAGAGTGGCAACCATTCTCAATGAGCGTTACTTTTCTTCGGTTAAGTCAGACCTTAATTTGTCATTCTTGCCGCTGAAGACTAAGGAGTTTAATGATTATTGGCATGAGATGCAGTATTGTATCGATTTTGGTCTGTGCAATAGAAGGTTGATGATGCATCGAATTCAGGAGGTCATATCTGAAGCGATACCACACGTTGAGTTTGAGCCGATGATCAACATCGCCCACAACTATGCATCCTGGGAATCCCACTTTGGTGAGAATTGTATCATACACCGAAAGGGATCAACAAGTGCCCGAGAAGGTGAAGTTGGTATCATACCTGGTTCACAAGGAACGAGTTCATATATCGTGGAAGGCCTTGGCAATCCTCTCAGTTTCATGAGCTGCTCCCATGGGGCTGGCCGTATCATGAGCCGAACTGAAGCTGTAAAGACACTCAATTTAGCGGAGGAAATCCATAAGCTGGACGAGAAAGGCATCGTTCATGCCATTCGTTGCCAGGAAGATTTGGAGGAGGCCTCTGCTGCCTACAAAGATATAGAACTCGTCATGGCACAAGAATCAGACTTAGTCAAAATCAAGACCCATTTGCTACCCATTGCCGTAATCAAAGGGTAGTGAATGAATCTATAGATCTTAGTTCTCTAGTATTGCTGATTGCGTAATGCTAGAGAACTAAGTCAACTTTACTGAGATCTCTTTACAGAACGTATGTATTTGGCCAAGCGTGGTTCGGAATTCTTTAACATCAGATTGCTTGATGAGTTCATATTTTACAGTGAATCTGTCATCAATACTAACCGTTATCGCATCAGAAAGCACTTCGCCAAACCCTTTTACTGACATGGCAATCGTTTCTTCGGGTGGCCAATAGATGTTGTCATCTTCCTTGGCGACATATCCGTATGGAACAACATCTATCTCATAGTCACCATAATAGAAGCGTTGGTGTTTTGCCTTGTCTTTCTCGAAACCATCCGCAATCAAACTATTTTTGATTTTGTCAAATTCCTGCCAGTTTGGAACAGCTATAGCCAAATCCAAGTCTCTTGTCTTTCTACGTGATGACGTGTTCAGCATCTGCTGAATGATTATATCTCTGGCGGTAGCTCCTATGATAAAGAAGTCATGATCCATTTTACGGAAGCTATCTGCAAGCTTCTCCAACAAGTCCACAAGGAATGGATTGTTTATCTTTTCACTCGAAATCTTTAAGTTCATTCCTTAATATGCGTTGCGCAGCTTCCAAGCAGCGACTGTTGCCACTACCCATCAAGTCTGCATAGATTAATATAGCAGGAACAGTTCTGTTGTCTGTTTCCCAATTCCAAAATTTGTTGTACAGATGAATTTCCCCATTTGCATCTTGCTTGACGACACCTGTTCGTATAAGATGTGCTGCAGGTATTTCCGTGTATATGTCGAAAAGTCCTGGTTGTAAGTAGCCATCCGTCAAGTTTGCGGCAGGTTCTCCTCCCCATGACATACCCTTTGGCAATGCAATGTTTTCCCACTCATTTCTATTCTCTTCTGTTCTAAATGCCATTGTGCCTACCAACAATTTGGGTTTCAATACTTCATTGTAATTGCTAACCCATAAGTCAAGCAGTTGCTTCTTGTCTTTTATTATGCGCCCGTTTTTAGTGTCACAAACAAAGCCACGTCTTGCAAGTTCATCCAAGACGTTTTTCACGCTTCCCAAAGATACACCAATTTGCTCTTTTATCTCTCGATAAGGCTTCTTTATATTGTCTGCATTTTGCAACAGATAAAACACGACCTTCAATCCAGCATCTTGAAACACAGGATAGGTTTTCACCCTGGACTCTGTTTTTTTCCTTCCTTGATTAAATATTTGGAAAATCAAGTTTCCTGCCTTTGTATATCTGACAAGGCAGTTTCCTGCACAGTCCAGATAGTTGATACCTCTGTTTGCCAATTCTGTTGATACTTGTGGCGTGACGTATTGCGTAACAAGCAAGATTTGCTGCTTGTCATTGTTCATAGTTTGCATAGTCGCTAATGTCGGATTTAATGTAGCCTGGGTTATGTTTTCCTTTACATGACACAAAAAATCTACATTCATGATCTTAACAGTGACATCATTTTCATTGGTACAATTTCCTTTGACGGCTGTTGTTGACACAACATCCCCCACAGGAAGACTTGCTCTAAGAGCATCCAATGCTTGGTTTATTATGCTATTATTTGTCATCATTTTATATTATTTGTTCAATATACCGGTTGCGTTCAATTTGATTGAACACTGCAAAGATAATGAACAAAACTTAAACTAACGAACTTTTTGTTCAATATTTCATCTTGTTCAATACTATTTAACATAGTGCGATAGGAGTAGCAAAAAACACAAGATTTGGATAAAGAAAGCAGAAGGTTTCTTTTCAAAAGAAGTTACACAGATTTTCAAAGGTAGTTCTGTCTATTGATTTTATTCGGTGGCAGCGAATAGGATTACGCCATTTTATTCGCTGCCACCGAATAAAAAAACTGTAGATGGTGTCTGCCATGCATTAACCCATCAAAGCTGCGTAATGTTTCGACCAGTATGGTTGAAATTGCCCTTTCAGGCAGTTTCAACTGTACAGAACGAATTATTTTGATAGTGTCCGCTTTGTCTACAATCATTTTCTCGCCAAGCGCAAGGAACAGTATGAGCAGACCAGGAAGAGCTCCAACTACTATGAGCAGGCAAAGGAGTTGACAGCAATGAAAAAGACCGAGGCCTACTGCTGGTTGAAGGAAATCAACAGTCAGACATTGCAGCATGCCTTGCGCCATTTGGAGACCGCCTATGTAAACTTCTTCAAGGGGAGAGCCAGGTTCCCACGTTTCCACTCAAAGAAACATGGGGGCAGCTTTGCTGTTCCCCAACATTTTAAGGTTGAAGGCAACAGAATATTCATCCCGAAATTCAAAGGGGGTATCAGGGTCGCCAAGAGTCAGGATGTTCAGGCCGAGCTAAGAAATATGACAGTATCAGTAACACCAGGCGGGAAGTATTACGTTTGCATCATGGTGCAGGTTGAGGTCGGAGACTTGGAGAAAACCAATCAGAGTCTGCATCGACTTGGGCTTGAAGGATTTCGTGATTACCTCCAATGGTGACAGATATTCATCAAATAAGTTCATCAAGAAGTATTCAAAGAAGCTGGCAACGATGCAAAAGCATCTTTCACGTAAGAAGAAGGGAAGCGGTTCATGGAACAGGCAGCGTATCAAGGTTGCTAGGTTGCAGGAGAAAATCATGTCTTGTCGCAAGGACAAGCTCCATAAGATTTCCATTGACCTCATTCGCAGATACGATGTGGTGTGTTGCGAGGATTTGAATGTCAAGGGAATGGTAAGAAACCGTCATCTTGCCAAGTCTGTTTCTGATGCTAGCTGGAGTACATTCGTTACCATGTTGGAGTACAAGGCAAAGTGGTACGGCAAAACTCTGGTTAGGATAGGCCGGTTCTATCCATCCTCGAAGACCTGCCATCATTGTGGCCATGTCAAGGAGGATCTGTCTTTGTCAGACCGCTACTATACTTGCCCAAATTGCGGTGAGTTAATAGACCGTGACCTGAATGCAGCAAAAAATATACTTAATGAAGGTTTAAGAAATATATCGGCAGGAACTGTCGATTACACCGATGGAGAGGGCGTAAGACTTGCTTGCAAGCATTCCTTGAAGAAGTCGGAATCCCACAAGTCTTTAGCTTGTGGGTAGTTCAAATTCTTGCATATTTGAGTTTTTTTGTGCATTGATTCATCTAAGTTCAGTTTTTCTATGTTTCTGACATCCCTCTTTACACCCAAAATTGTCTATATTTGTCGGCATTAATTCATGGCACTATAGCCATAAATAAACTTCCTTTTATTTGGTAAATATAGTAAATGGCGACAAGAAATGACCATTTGTATATAATAAAAGTTAAAATATAGCTATATTGTAAGTAAAATCCGGAAATATTTGTTACTTTTGTAGCGAAATCGAGCTAGGCTTTTATAGTCTTACTTGATTGACAGAAAAAAATAAATAAAAGGAATAATAAAAATAAATACTATTTTTTGAATCATGACCGATTGAATATTTATACCTAAAAATGACAACTATCTAAAGTAATGTTGATGTAAATCTCATAAATGAGCCCACTTTAAAAAGTAAGGCCTGTTTAAAATGTTTATATTTCACGATAATA